>JGI24740J21852_10000446_pt1 | contig 17682 bp, 13 predicted proteins | sample KBSCornC6_FD_21852 | JGI IMG/M metagenome (IMG submission 21852) | reverse complement strand
AACTTCTGCAAGCAGGATCAATAAAAAGATATACAGTATCTCCCTTTTAGAACCAAAATGCCCCGCCATAAAGAAGGCCAGGATCAATATAAAAAGCGGCCACCGGTAATTCTTTTTTTCTATTGACAGTATAAAACATAGTGGTATTGCAATAGCTACCTGGAAAACATAGCTAAAATTGCCGCTTCCACCCAGAACAGACAGGTCAATAGATACAAACCCCAGGAGCAATAAAGCTATACAGCTGATAATAATGTATGCGCTTGTATTACCGGCAAGCCCCCATTTAGCAGCAGGTACGGCTGTTTTTTTCACTGGCCTCCCTCCTTCTCTCAAATGGCGTGGAATAGCCAGGTAAACAACCAGATTACATGCGAGGAAATATGCAGTGACCCAGTTTAAGTTTTTGCTGCCCTGGATCGCTTTATAGTAAAGATCAGAGAATCCATAATGCCTGGATACCACATATTCGCCCAAAGCAAAATTCAGGCATAGGTATACAAGCGTTAAAAATGACGGGGTCAAAAAAAGTGAGGATTTGCTGACCGCATTCCGGGATTTTAAAAAGAAAAGAATTAATTGTATAATATAAACCAGGAAAGAATACTGAAAAACAAATTGCTGATCACTTATCAGGCTGATTGTGATCAGGAAAATATTAATGCTATAAAATACCAGGTTATTCATAATCTTCTTGCTTATCCAGAATTATCAGCGCCTTTGTTTGTAAAACATATTTTTTATAGTACCGGATAAATAATAAAAGGATTATTGTCAATACTAAAGCCAGCATTCCCACCCTCAGGAGTAAATTCCCGATCGTTATAAAGTATAAAAGGAAAAAGCAGAAGAACATTAGTCCCCATATACCCAGGGATTCAGGAGATGCAATGAAATGATGATCACACAGCTTTTTCCTGTAGTAGAACGGAATGAAGATGACGGTACTGCATATATATGCAATCCCAAATGCAGCCGCCCTTCCCTCAGCGCCTTTATTTTTTAGCAGGTACATTACCAAAATTGCAATAAGGCCCCAGCAGCAGTTATTTAACATATTCCACCACATATAACTTCCGGCAGCTGCATTTCTGATTATTCCCTGCCGGTATGAAATGATAACGGTACTGATCATAATGATCATAATCGTCATCCTCAATTCTGCACCGGAAAAATTCTTACCAAATAATACATCCCCTGCCTCTGGAATGAACATGCAGGGAAGCGAGATCAAAATACCAATAGCCCAGGGCATCATGCTATTCAACATCTCAAACTTCTTACTCCTGGCCTTGAAATTCAGCACCGCATAAGGCATTAATACCTGCCCAAGCATGTTATTCACAACATTCACCATCAGCATAATGCTTAAGCCTGCATTATATATCCCCAGGTTCTCAAAGCCATTTGGCTGTTTGATCAGGATGGCATTACAAAACCAGGTTACGGGCAGTATGAGGATGTTACTTAACACCGCGGGCAAACTGAAATGGGTAAGGATCTTATACTCCCTTAACGCACCCTTTTCATTTACATTTATATCATGCTTCAGCGCTACTTTACGAACTTCAAAGAAACCCAGTATGGCTATGATCACCGCATTTGAGGCAAGGCCAATTACGGCTCCTTCTATTCCAAAATACCAGACAAGTATAATGGAGATGGGAAAATTCACCGTGCCTGCGATCATATTTATCTTAGCCACACTCTTAAATGCTTCAAATCCGGCCAGGGTCCCGTTCTGCGCACTGTTAACAGAATAAAAAAGTATGGCCACTGCACCATACTTAATGTCGTTGGCAAGGCCCGGCGCATGTAAAGAACGGGTGGCCAGCGCATCTGCGCTGATCAATAATATAATTCCTATAACCGATCCAATGGTCCAGGATACGATGGAAGACATTTTAATAATACGGCCTGTTTTAGCTTTATCGTTAAGCTTATATTCTGCAATAAACTTGGTAGTGGTTAAACCCAGTCCAAACCCGGCGAATGCTACAAACATGTCTATTGTAGCCCTTACCATACCAAATTCACCAAAACCTTCCCGGTTCAGGATCCTGGCAACGCAAACGGAGGTTAAAAAAATAATGCTTCTAAATACGATCGTGCTGAAAAAGGTCCAGATAATACCTTGTGATATTTTCTTTGCGATCCCGGATTTTAGGTCTACCTGAAAAACCATGCGTATTTTCCGGGTAATAAAAGGAGCGATCCTCGCCTGTAATCCAAGTATATCCTGCATACGTTTATCTTAGTTTTTTTAAAGTCTCCCATCCACCAACCTTCTGTCCAGGCAGGCTTTTGTATCAAATATTACCCCGTTATTGCGCTTCACCTTTTCATAATCAAAGCTCAGGAACTCGTTGTGGGCCACGGCTACTATAATGGCATCATATACAGTATTACAATCCAGCTTGCTCAATACATTCAGGTTGTATTCATGTTTTACCTCAGCAGCATCTGCCCAGGGATCATAAATATCTACCTGCAGGCCAAACTGCACCAGTTCATAATATATATCCACTACCCTGGTATTGCGCACATCCGGACAGTTTTCCTTGAAGGTGATGCCCATGATCAGTGCCCTGGAGCCTTTTATTTTATGATCTTTTTCAATCATCAGCTTTACTACCTTATTGGCTACAAAGTGCCCTACATGGTCATTTACCCTTCTGCCGGAAAGTATTACCTGCGGGTTATACCCCACGGCTTCTGCTTTATGCGCCAGGTAATAAGGGTCTACGCCTATGCAATGGCCGCCTACCAGCCCCGGTTTGTATTTCAGAAAGTTCCATTTGGTGCCGGCTGCTTCAATCACATCATTGGTATCAATACCAATACGGTCAAAGATCAGCGCCAGCTCATTTACAAAAGAGATATTCAGATCCCGCTGGGCATTTTCAATGGCTTTGGATGCTTCGGCCACTTTTATGCTGGGTGCCTTGTGCGTGCCCGCTTCAATAACAGAAGCATATAGGCTGTCTACCCTGCAGGCTATATCCGGTGTGGAACCGCTGGTTACTTTTTTTATTTTCGTAAGGGTATTGATCTTATCGCCCGGGTTAATACGCTCCGGGGAGTAACCCACATAAAAATCCTTATTGAATTTTAACCCGGATACTTTTTCCAGCATGGGTATGCATTCCTCTTCCGTACATCCCGGGTATACGGTAGATTCATAAATAACAATATCACCTGTTTTAAGGATGGAGCCCAGCATTTCAGATGCCTTTAATAAGGGCCGCAGGTCAGGCGCCTTGAACTGGTCAATGGGCGTAGGCACTGTAACAATAAAGGTATTATACCGGCTAAGATCGTTCTTATCAAAAGACAACATTAACCCCACCTGTTTTTTACCTTCATGTTTTAATGCCAGCACTTTTTTCAGGTCTGTTATGCTGGCTTCCTGTGTGCGGTCTTTTCCCTTTTGCAGCTCCTCTACCCGGTCCTGGTTAATATCAAACCCCAGTGTATCATATTTTTTGGCAAACTCCAAAGCCAGCGGCAGACCAACGTATCCCAGGCCTATAATGGCAATCCTGGCGTTCTCCACCTTGTTAAATTTCCCGTTGTTATTCATATTGTAAGGAGGTATTTTATTATTATTTCCGTACCAGCGTATTCCTTATTCTTGTGAATACATTCACTGTGCCTGTTTCCTCGTAACCGTAGCCATATCCATAACCATAGCCGTATCCATAGCCGTAACCATCCTTTGCTTTAATGTCGTTCACTACTAAGTTGATCTTAGGTAATTTCCGCTGTTGGTATAGTTCTTTGGTTAACTGCACCTGTTGTTTAAATGTGAATCCCTGCCTGATCAGGTAAAGCGTCATATCTGCAAAGCGCCCCAGGATCTGTGCATCCGTAACCAGGCCAATAGGCGCTGTATCTATGATCACGTAATCAAACTGCTCTTTCAGCTCCGCAAAAAGCTGCTCTGTGCGTTCCAGCAGCAACAGCTCTACCGGGTTAGGCGGAATGGGCCCGGAAGGTATTAACCAGAAATTGTCGTGGATACCGGAAGGTTTTATCAGCTCATCCAGCGACACCTTTCCAATAGCATAGGTGCTGAACCCTACCTGGTTGGGAAGCCCCAGCATCTGGGATATTTTAGGTTTGCGGAGGTCCATTTCCATTAATACCACACTTTTGCCGGATAGGGCCAGCACTGCTGCCAGGTTGGTAGCTACAAAGGATTTACCTTCCCCGCTCATGCTGGAGGTAAGCAGTATCACCTTCTCTTTTTTACCGGAGAGTATGAACTGCAGGTTGGTGCGCATAGCCCTGAACTGCTCTGCAACAGGGCTGCGGGATTCTTTTTCCACCACTACCCTTTCATGGTTGGCATTATGCCCAATTTCCGCCAGTATGGGTGCGGGGGTATTTTTAGTAATATCTTCCTTATCAGTAACACGCCGGTTTAAAAGCTCGCGCAAATACAACCAGGCAGACAATAGCAGGATACCTCCTATCAAGCCCAGCAAATAGGTTAATGCGCGCCGCGGTTTAAATGGCAGCGGTTCACTTTTGCCAAGATCTATGATCCTTGCAATGGCAATATTGGATGATTTGGAGATGGCGGATTCTTCCCGTTTTTTCAGCAGGAATAAATACAACTCCTGCTTTACGGTTTGCTGCCGGGAGTAATCCAGGAAAATGCGTTCTTTACCAGGTACGCTGCGGATCTCACTGCTTACTACATTCGCATTACGCTGTAATCCTGTAAGCCCGGCCTCAATACCCTGTTTCAGGGATGCCAGGTTATTCTGCAGATCGGTACGCAGCCCTTTCAGCTGCTGGGTTAAATTCTGTACAAACGGGTTGGATTCCGTGTTGGACATGAGCGCTCTTTCCCGCTCCAGCTGCAGGGAGTTATATTTTTCCACTAAAGCTATAAAAGTAGGGTCCTGTATAATTAAAGAGGAGGGCACTACCCGCTTATTATTCTGTTCATCCCGGATATATTGTTCAAGTGTTTCTACTATGCTCAAACGTACCTGCTGTTCTGTAAGCTGTTTGGAAAGATCGCCGGTGGTGGCTACCAGCAGTTTGGACTGCTCTTCCAGGTTAGCCAGCTGGTTGGATTGTTTGAACTGCTGAATATCTTTTTCCACGCCGGCCAGTTCAGCGCTCACTATTACCAGGCGGTTATCTATAAAGGAAATAGTGCTGTCTGCTATGCGGTTCTTATCTTCTACGCTGGCCTGCAGGTATGCATCCAGCAGCCGGTTCAGCACTTTCTCACCCTTAGCGGGAATGGTGGCTGTCAGCGCCAGGTCAATGGTGCTTACCTGTTTATTGGGTATATCAATATCCAGCAGCAGCTGATAATCGCTGACGGCGTTATCTATTGACTGCATTTTTATCAGGTATTCATCATTCAGCAGGGGGAACTGATCGTTCCGGCGGATCCAGACAATGCCTTCCGGCAGGTGCACCGTATCGTTCCAGGCGGCTTTCCGGGAAAAGTCCTTATAGTTGAGCGTGAATTCTTTTTCATTTAATGGTTTCAGCACATACTTTACTTCATCCAGCGTATCTTTCAGGGTAAGCCAGTGAAAAGAGAACGGCAGCTTTACAAACTGCTCTGTTTTTTTTACCCGTCCTTCTACAAAATAAGTGGTGTTCAGCTCCATATCCCTTACCACCTTTTCCATCAGGGAGCGCGATTTCAGTATTTCCACTTCATTATCTACGCTGCTTTTGTTGTTGAACATCTGCAGCTGGTTCAGTATGTCTTCACCCGGCAGGTCGCTGCCTTTCTGATCGTCCTGCACCAATATTTTTCCCTTTATTTTATAGCTGGGTGTTGCATAGCGCAGGTATAGCCAGGAAAGGAAAAGTCCCAGTATACCGCAGAGCACAAACCAATACCAATGCCGGATAAGCCGGTCCAGGGTTTTTCTGAGGTCGCCTGCTGCGTTCTGCGCTTCATCAGTTTGAAATACGGCATCCATGCCATTCATCCCATTAACCTGTGTTTTCTCATTCATAAACTAAAACTTAACTCTTGATGCAACTACAATTAAGAGGGTTAATACGGTAGCCATAATAGAGATCCTTCTTACCTGAGCTACATCAGTAGATACAACTTTGGATTTATTGGGTTCTACATACACCACATCGCCCTGCCGCAAATAGAAGTAAGGTGAGCTGAATATTTTACTATCGTTCAGATTAAAGCGTATGAACTCCTTTTTACCATTATTATCCCTTATCAGCAATATATTTTCACGCCGGCCGTAAATGGTAAGATCCCCGGCGGCGCCGATGGCATCCAGCAGCGTTATTTTTTCGTTCGGCATTACGTAAGAGGCGGGCCGGGTTACCTCACCCAGCACCGTGATCTTAAAGTTTGCAAAACGTACATTCACTACCGGGTCCTTATAAAATTCAGCGGCCTTGGTACGTACAGCATCCCGTACCTGGTCCGTGGTTTTATCTTTCACTATGATCTTCCCGATCAGGGGCAGTATTACACTCCCCTCCTTATCCACCAGGTAGCCGGCAACAACACCGGCGCCAGTGCTGCCACTGGGGCTGGTTGCCGACACAGACCAGTTGGCGGTATTCTGCTGGTTTAACAGCGCTGTTGCGTTAGGATCTAGGGTTTGTATGGATACCTGTAGTATGTCATCCGGCTGTATAACCGGCGTATTAAAGGCGGCCATGGCCACCATTCTATATTTTGCGGTATCCGGCATATCCTGGAAGTAAGTAATGTTCTTGGGCGCCGAACAGGATGAACAATACAAGTAAAAAATTCCTCCTATAAAACACTGCAGCCATTTTTTTACGCGCATGCATACGCGTTTCTCCGGTCTAATCATGCCTTATTCTAATTACTATTTTGATGGGTTAGTATTAATATTTTTACATTATAGTTTAATCTTGTCCAGCTGCTCAAAGGTGGAATTGCGGCTTATGAACTCCGGCACCAGCTTTTTCATGAGGGTTACCGTAGGTGTTATATAATGTTCATGTGCGGTGATCAGCAACTCTTTGATCAGCTCCGATACTTCCACAAAATCATATTCCCGTACGCTGGCTATCATTATTTTCTCATGATAGGTGGGCCGGGTATTTTCTGCTGTATTTAACAGCTCTTCATACAACTTTTCGCCGGGGCGTAAACCGGTAAAAAGGATCTGGATGTCTTTATCCGGCTCATGTCCGCTCATGCGGATCATTTTTGCTGCCAGGTCGGCAATTTTAACGGGCTTGCCCATATCAAAAACAAAGATCTCCCCGCCCTCTCCCATAGCGCCGGCCTCCAGCACCAGCTGGCAGGCTTCGGGAATGGTCATGAAGTAACGGGTGATCTCCGGGTGTGTAACAGTAAGTGGTCCGCCATTTTCCAGCTGCTTTTTAAAGCGCGGAATAACAGATCCGTTAGAACCAAGTACATTACCAAAACGCGTGGTAATAAAACGGGTAGGCGGTGTAGTACCTAAACCGCCATTCTTCTGATAGGTATCATGCAGGTAGCGGTTATAGGATTGTATAAATATTTCTGCTATTCTTTTAGAGGCGCCCATTACGTTGGTGGGGTTCACGGCCTTGTCTGTAGATACCATGATGAACTTTTCCACTTCATATTCTACAGACAGCTCTGCCAGTATTTTAGTCCCCCTTACATTGTTAGTAACGGCAATGGATGGATTTTTTTCCATCATGGGCACATGCTTATAAGCGGCGGCGTGATATACCACTGTAGGCGCATATACTTCAAACAGCTGTTGCATGCGGTTACGGTCACATACATCTCCAATAAAAGGAACCACCGGTATGTCCGGCGCAGCTTCCGCTACTTCCAGCTCCAGCTCATGCAGCGCTGATTCTGCATTATCGCACATAATAATAGCGGCAGGCGAATTCTTGATCAGCTGGCGAACCAGCTCACTGCCAATGGAGCCTGCTGCACCGGTAACCAGTACGTACCGGCCTTTTAACCCACGGCTCACCTGCTGGTTCTGTATATTAATAACAGAACGTTCCAGCAGGTCTTCAATATTGATGTCTTTTAATTGAGTATTATTCCAGCCGTTGCTGATCCACTGGTCTACCGGTAATACTTTTTGTACGCGTATGTTCAACGCCGCGCACTGGTCTACCAGCTCATTCAGCAATGCCGGTTCTATCTGCTCATCTGCTATAACAAGCAGCTTAATACGCTCCTGCGTTACCAGCTTTTGTAGAGAGGCCCTGCAGGCTGCATAAATAGGTAATCCTTCCAGCCGCCTGCCGGTAAGCATGCTGGTATTTTCAAGGAAGGCTACTACCCTGATGCTTGCGTTATTATCTTCATTGATCATTTTGCGCACCATTACACCGGAGTGGCTGGTGTTATAAATGGCGGCCCTGATCTTATTTTCATTACGCTCCCGCCAGTAAAACCGGAAGAACCATTTAACTATTAAACGATAGGATAACCAGGTAAAAATGCTGATGAAGAAGTTAATGACAATCACAGACAAGGGGAAGATCATGGCCCCATCATTTAACAGCTTGATGTTCTCTATATTATAATATACTAAGGAACACACGAAGCTTAAACCGGAGATACGGCCTATATCTGCTATGCTGGTGTAACGCACTACGCCCTTGTAGGTACGTAACAACAAGGAAAAGACCAATGTAACGCCAATGACTATACTGAAAATATCCTTTAGGGGATAGTTTGTGAATGCATCCAGGTCAAAGTTTAATCTTAACAGCAACGCGAATAACATTGCTGCGCCTGCGTACATAAGATCCAATAACAGTATAAGCCATGAAGGGGTAATCCAAGACTTTTTTACCATTTTTAAATAGATGAGGTTAAAACTAGATTTTGATCATAGCCATTTCTTATTGATACGCATAAGGGCATGGTGACATACCTCATGTTATATCAATAGTATTTCAATAATCAAGATTTAGTTAACGAAACTTTTTTGCTTGCCGACATTGTACATTGTAACAGTTATATTATCCCTTTTTCATAACCCAGAACCCCTTTGCTAAACTCTCTTAATGCCCTGTAAACGTGGATTGGGGGGCCAGCATTCCTATTTGCAATACTACGTATTAAAGTTAAAAGTTTCGTTAATGAAATTGATCACTGATAAATCTTTTAATTTAAAATATCTATTAAACCTAATATCAGTCTTAGAGCAAGAGGCATTCTCTTTATAAAAGTGCATCCTTACTCACTTTGCGCATTATGTACACTAAGGCGCAAATTGCCTAATAGCCCTTTTAACTTTTTTTGAACAGTAAGTATAATCGGTAGGGAAATGGACAATAGGTTTCTTGCAGATGAACGTTATCTTGCTAAAACAACGCCCGTCAGCTTTTCACGTGGCTTAAACTTGTACTCGGTAGTTAGCGTATCGGTAGTTATAACAATACTAATTTACTTATTGTTTAAAATAATAACAACAAAAAAAATTTAAGTCATCATCACCGAATGTTTTTATAGCCAGCAGGAATAATAAGGCTGTTGTGATTTACAGATGGATGTTATAACATCGTTACAAGATTATTATACTGCTGTATATTTTCGCTTAACAGCTTTTAAGAGCAGAACATATTTACCAACTACCCGGCCTCCAACTGCGATATACCTGCACTTAACTGCTTTTAATACCTGTTGTTTTGTTAGCCGTTAACAACTGATTAATACTTTTACGGAATGAGCATAGTTTTTTACTTGTGTCTTTGCCTAAATAATGGCAGGCGTTTCTGAAAAACATATCCTGCACTTTATTGCTGATCATTTTTATTGGCTGATTTGAGGCTAAATCATCATAATGATAATTTTAATTATATTAAGGCAAGAGAAAACCCGAAAAGTAAAAGGCGGCTTTTCCCCTTTGCCGCTTTTCACTATATTTCAACCATGAAACCGCTGCATATAGATACCAACAGCAAAGTTCCGGTGTACCTGCAAATTGTAGATTCCATTATGGCTGCGGTACGGGACGGCGATCTGCGAAGAGATGAACAGATCCCCTCCATCAATGAGTTCAGCGAACAATACCTGCTGTCCCGGGGTACGGTGGAAAAAGCCTATAAAGAGCTGCGCGATAAAAAGGTGATCCTCTCCGTAAAGGGGAAAGGCTATTTTATATACCGTACGGATGTAAATATGCCCTTACGGGTATTGCTGCTGTTTAATAAGATCAGCAACTATAAAAAACAGATCTACAATGCTTTTGTAAAAACCCTGGGCGAAGGGGTGTTTGTAGACCTGCACATACACCACAGCAATGTGCAGCTATTTGATAGTCTGATCAGCAACCACCTGGGGGATTATGACCATTATGTGATCATGCCGCATTTTTATGAGCAGCCGGAAAGGGTGCTGCAGATCATCCGGCAGATCCCGGAACAGCAGCTGGTGCTGCTGGATAAAGACCTGCCGGAACTGGGCGGCAAGCATGCCGTGGTATTCCAGAACTTTGAAAAGGATATTTACGAAGCCTTATACGAAGCCCTGCCCTCCCTGAAAAAATATAACAGCCTGGTATTTGTGAACCCCGGCAACATCATGCCTTACCCGCCGGAGATCCGCAAAGGGTTCCAGTACTTTTGCCGCATGCATGATTTCAATTTCTCTGTAATGGAAGACGGCCTGGAAATGAGCGCCCCCGTTAAAGCCGGACAGGCTTTTATTGTAATAGAGGAAACGGACCTGGTGAACCTGGTGAAGATCTGCCGGAATAATGCCTTAGTGACCGGCAAGGATGTAGGGATTGTATCTTATAATGAAACGCTGCTGAAAGAGATCCTGCTGGATGGTATTACCGTAATTTCTACAGATCATGAGCAAATGGGCATTACTGCAGCGCAGATGATCCTGGAGAAGGGTACGGAGCGGGTAAAGAACCCGTTTAAGCTGATATTGCGGAATTCTCTTTGATACTTGCGGTTCCTGTAGCCGGCCTCCTGAAGGCCATTGTTTTCTGTAGTTATCACCTCACGCGTATGGCTCCCGTAGGCCCAAACGAACTGCGCCCGCCTGTTTGGGAATGCTATGGGCCTTTTGAGATCGTATCAGAGAGGGATATGCTATTGAGCATTTTCAAGCGTGTGACGCCGGCCAAAGGTTCTTTTTGGGCCTACCGGGAGCCCCGGCGTTATGCTGAAGACCCTTGACCTGTTTGCCTGCTCTGAATCGTCATTCATTATTAATTACTCCATATGGAACATCTCTGTTAAGGGTGTGCTGATAGGCGAATTATCAGCGTGGGTATCCATAATGTCGGCCATGTAGGCCCACCAGCGTTGCACAATGGGATTGGCGCCCAGGTCCTGTGAGCCGGCACCGGATTGTTGCTGAACGGCGAAAAGCGTATGGGTAGCTTCATCCAGGAAAATGGTGTAATCGTGAATGCCGTTATCTTTCAGCAGTTGCTGCAGCTCCGGCCAGATGGCGTCGTGGCGCTTGCGGTATTCTGCTGCAAAGCCGGGTTTAAGATGCATTTTGAAGGCTGTTTTCATGAACGGGAATAATTAATAATGAATAAAGTGGGGGTATGCCAGCGTAGTGAGATAGGAAAATGGTCCCCTACCTTTTGCTTATTTAATTTAAAGCCTGTAATAACTACTGCTGCTTACTATTTCTTTATAATGATCGTTAAGCTTTTGGCGCCGTGCGCGCCCAGCACCAATGATTGTTCTATATCTGCCGTTTTAGAAGGGCCGGCAATGAATACGCCGAAGCCGTTTTGCGGGCCGCCTATTTTTTCATAGGCATGGTGCATGGTGGGTACAATGGTATTAACATCCAGCACTACGGCCAGGTGCTGCGCAATAAAAGGCAGCACACGCACCTGCAGCTCCTTTTCCGTGAGCCATAAGGCCCCGTTCTCTGCCACGCCTAACTGTGCTCTTACAATGGCCAGGTCGGCCTGCTGCAACTGGCGGCCATCGCCCGTTAACCAGTCAAAGGTGGCGGCGCGTGCATGTAATAAGGGATCGGTGGTGATCACCTGCTCCATATCCGGGTAATGTTCCTCCAGCAAGGCGTGGATCTCTGCTTCATCTGTTACTTCCAGCAGGTGACTGCCCATACCTTCTGCTACTTTGCGAAAAGCTTCCAGGCTGGCCGGCGTGCCGGTTATAAAAGGCGCCAGGTCAGGCAGCTGGCTGGCTGGTGGCTGATTTTGTTTTACGGCTGCCAGGATCTTATCTCTGCTGTTACTCATCGGTTCTTTTTATACCACGTTGCAAATGATTCCGCGGGCGGTGGTGGCAGCTCACGCTGTTTGTACCAGGGATTAAAACGGTTGTTTACCATGCCGGGCGCCACACGCATTACCCAGCGCGCCATTTTACCTGCAAACTTATACAGGCCGGGGCGGGAAAGCACGGTGGTCATCATTTTCATGCCAGCGGTTTTAGCGGCCTTGGTTTGCCCATCCTGCACCAATACCTGCCGCCATTTATACAGCTGCTGGTGAATATCTATTTTCACCGGGCATACATTGGAGCAGGAGCCGCATAAGGTTGATGCAAAAGGCAGATCGGCATACTCCTTCATATCCAGGTTGGGTGCCAGTATAGCTCCTATAGGACCGGCAATAGCATTATGGTAGCTATGCCCGCCGCTACGGCGGTACACAGGACAGGTGTTCATACAGGCCCCGCAGCGGATACACTTCAGGGAGTTGCGGAAATCCTCGCGCCCCAGCTGCCGGCTGCGGCCATTATCTACCAATACAATATGTAATTGCTGTCCCGGTTTGGGTGTACGAAAATGACTGCTGTAAGTGGTAATGGGCTGGCCGGTTGCACTGCGGGCCAGCAGCCGCAGAAATACGCCCAGGTGTTTGCGCTGGGGTATCAGCTTTTCAATACCCATGCAGGCAATATGCACATCGGCCAGGTGAGCGCCCATATCAGCATTCCCCTCATTGGTGCATACCACCATCTCCCCTGTTTCTGCTACGGCAAAATTAACCCCGGTAATGGCTACACGGGATTGTATAAATTCTGAGCGCAGGTGTAAACGGGCAGCAGCGGTCAGGAACTGCGGATCGGCATTACCGGCCGGTGTGCCCAGGTGAATGTGGAACAGGTCCCCTATCTCTTCCTTCTTTTTATGGATACAGGGCAGCACAATGTGGCTGGGAGGTTCCTTGGCCAGCTGCACAATACGTTCGCCCAGGTCTGTATCAATTACTTCTATGCCATGATCGGCGAGGTAGTGATTTAAATGACATTCTTCCGTAAGCATGGATTTACTTTTCACCATGCGTTTTACGCCCTGCTGCTGTAACAGCTCCAGCACAATGCGGTTATGCTCCTCCGCATCTGCAGCCCAGTGCACAATGGCGCCGTTCTGCTGCGCATTACGCTCAAACTCTTCCAGGTAAGCATGCAGGTTGCCCAGCACATTGTGTTTAATGAGGGAAGCGGTTTCCCGCAGCTCCTCCCATTCCGGTATGCTCCAGGCCATTTTGTCGCGCTTCTGGCGTACCCACCACAACGTTTCATCATGCCAGTTCACCCGGGGCTCATTGGCGTTAAATGCTTCGGCCAGTTCAGCGTGATCTTTTATAGCGGTGTTCATAATTTGCTAATGTGCTTATATGCTAATGTGCTGAATTTTATGAATGCCCTGGTATAGTATTATGCCTATTGATGGTAGCTTTTTAGCAAATACCGGTACATCAGCTCATTAACCGTTATTCAGGATCTCTGCAATGTGCAGTACTTTCACCGGGCTTTGCTGCCGGCGTAAAATGCCTTCCAGGTGCATCAGGCAGCTTACATCATTACCGGTAATGTATTCCGCGCCATGGTGCACGTGATCGGCTACACGGTCTTTGCCCATCTTTACTGATACGGCTTCCTCAAACACACAAAAGGTGCCGCCAAAACCGCAGCACTCATCCTTACGGTCCAGCTCTATCAGCTCCAGGCCATCTACCATATTTAACAGCTGTAAAGGTTTGGAAAAGGCCGGACCTACCAGTTCCGTCATTTGTGCTACGTGCAGCCCGCGCTGCCCGTGGCAGCTTTGATGCACGCCTACTTTATGCGGGAACTTAGCGCGCAGGCTTTTTACCTGCAATACATCTGTCAGGAACTCTGAAAGCTCGTAAATGTTTTGCCGTATATGCGTGGCAGCGGTTTCATTATCCGCTACATGCAGGTGGTCCTTAATATGCAGCACACAGCTGCCGGAGGGCGCTACAATGTAATCGTATGATTTGAAATTATCAGTGAACAGCCGGTTGCAGCCATCCGTAAGGTGCTCATACCCGGAGTTAGCCATGGGCTGCCCGCAGCAGGTTTGCCCGGACGGGTATCCCACTTCGCATCCCAGTTTTTCCAGTAACTGTAATGTAGCAATGCCCACCTGCGGGTAAAACTGATCTATGTAACAGGGAATGAATAATCCTACTTTCATGTTTTTTGTTTGAGCGGAAAGCATAAAGCGTAAAGCATAAAGCTGATTGCCTGGTATTTTTAAGCGCAAAGCTGAAAGCACAAAACACAAAGCGGATTGCCTTATATCCTTACCGATGCTTTATGCTTTAAGCTTTTGGCTTTCAGCTTTAAAATACTTCAGCTCCACCAGATCCCCCGGTAAACTGCGGGTGTTCCAGTGGCGGTGAATGGCCAGCGCTGCCCCTACGGCCGTAGCCTGTGCTACGGATGCTGCATACACTTCCAGGTTTGGAAATGCTGCGGCCAGCAGGTGCATGTATAATGGATTTTTGCTGAAACCACCGTCTACAAAAATACGCTTCACAGCCGTATTGTCAATAACCAGTTGTGTGGATTGTTGCTGAGCAGCCACCAGGTCCAGCATAAGCTGGTGATACGCTGTTTCATAATCAGGGAAAGCGGCCAGTGAACGGCCGGCAAAAGCAGTTAAAACAGGCGCTGCGGATATTTGCAGGCGGTGTATGATCAGCGGATCAAATTCCACCTGCCGGTAATAATCCGGCGCTACCTGGAAATGGGTAGCCAGGCGTTGGGTTTGCACCTCATGCTCATTACCGGCAAACAGGCGCGATGCCTTTACCGGCGCGCCCTGGTAAGCCAGGTAACAAAGGCAGTCCTGCTGCAGCTCTTGCGCTGTAAGCGGGCTATCATTAAACGGGTTCAGGGTAATACACCAGGTACCCGTAGATATTAATGCAAAGGGTTCCGTAAAACTGGCCAGGTAGGGAATAAGCGCGGCGGAGCTGTCATGCAGGCCCGCTCCTGCCTGGTAAGCGCCGCCATGCAGCTTTACAGGCATCACTTCGTCTGAAGGACACAGGGGCGGCAGCTTTTCCGCAATGCCTTCCTGCTGCACCCATTGATGGTACTGCTGCTCCCGGAAGTTCCATAACATAGTATGGCAGCCAATACTGGTAATATCCGTACAGGCATGGCCGGTTACCAGGAAACTTATGTACTGCGGCAAATGCAGCGCATACCGGATGTTTTTAAACAGCTCCGGCTGCTTATACTTTAGCCGGTACAATTGCAGGCCCGAATTCAGGCTGCCCAGTATAGGCGATGCCGTTATACCCGGCAGCTCCTGCTGCTGGTTATATTGTGCAAAAAACTTACTTTGCAGATCATCCGGGAAAGGTTTGAGGTAGTTGTATAAAGGCGCTATTACTTTGCCCTGTTCATTGATCAGCACAAAGCTGGCGCCGTAGGTGGAGAAATTGATGGCCTTTACCCCGTACTGGGGCATGGCCAGCATTTCCTGCAAGCTATTGTGCACCCATTGAGTGAGGGCCTGCACATCTTCACAGGCATCCCCATCCTCATCAGTTATTTCCGGAAAACGGCAGTTGTTTTCCCATACAATGCGGTAATGCTCGTCTATGAGGAACAGCTTTTTATTGGTCTTGCCAATGTCTAATATCGCTATTACAGGTACCCTGTCTGGTCCGTTTACCATGCCAATTACATTAAATTACCCTAAGTTGATACGCCTTTCACACGGGTGGAGAACGCTTTTACCTACGCTCTAACTACGCTGTTACCCCTGGTCTCTCCCGGGTGTCTCCCATGCCGCACTCATGTTGCTCCCTGGTGACACTCTAGTCTCTCCCTGGTGCTACCCTAGTTGCACCCGGGTATCACCCGAATTACAGCCCAGTGGCTACCGTCTTAGCTCCTCTCTCCTTCACTAAATGATCGCGCACTTTTAAGCTGCGGTAAAGCTGTACCGGTTGTAAGGCGCCACCATTCAGCTGGCGGGCCTGCGCTATCAGCGGACGTACATCCGTACGGTAGGCTTCCTGCAGAATGTCCTGGGCCGTTACCACATCATTTGACTGACGGGCAGCTTCCAGCGCTTTGGTATCTACCAGCAGGGCCTGTGCGTAAGCGATCATAATAGCTTCTACCGATTGCAGCAGGTCTTCCAGCGGGTCTTTTACGTTGTGGGAGGCATCAATCATCCAGCCCAGGTCTGTAGCATGGTTCATGCTGCGGGCATCCATGCCTTCTACCAGCTCATTAAAAATAAGGAACAGCTGGTAAGGGTTAATGCTGCCTACGGTCAGGTCATCATCCCCGTACTTGGAATCATTAAAGTGAAAACCGGCCAGCTTACCTTCCATCAGTAACAACGCTACTATCTGCTCAATATTGGCATTGGGCAAATGGTGCCCCAGATCCACCAGGGTAAGCGCTTTGCCGCCCAGCTTATTGGCCAGCAGCAGGGATTGGCCCCAGTCGGCAATGGTGGTGGAGTAAAAATTGGGTTCGGAACATTTGTACTCTATATACAGTTTCCATTGGTCAGGCAGTGCGGCATAGATTTCCTGCAGGCTTTCCAGGGTACGCTGAAAGGCATGGCGGAAATTAAGCTGTCCCGGGAAGTTGGAACCGTCTGACAGCCACAGGCTCAGCGCATTGGAGCCCAACTCAATACCGTATTTGATCACTTCAATATTATGCTCAATGGCTTGTTTGCGCACTGCTTTATCCGTATGGTGCAGGGAGCCGAACTTATAGCTGTGCTTTTGCCCCGGCTGGTCCTGGAAGGTGTTGGAGTTCACGGCATCAAAACGCAGTCCATGCTGGGCTGCCAGTGCTTTAATAGAGGGGGCATTCTCCGGAATATCCCAGGGAATATGCAGGGAAATGGCGCCGCTGGCGCGGTTCAGCGCGTGCAGCAGGCCTACATCTTCTATCTTTTCTTCCAGGTTACGCGGCTCGCCCCCGCCGGAAAAACGGCCAAAGCGGGTGCCACCGGTGCCCAGCGCCCAGCTGGGAATGGCTACCTGAAATTCCTGCAAACGTTGCATCACATATTGTATATCGGAAACTTTTTCGGCGGTATAAGCAAAAGCTTTGGCGTGATCTTTCTGAAGATCATCGTTAAAAGAAGATATCTGGTGCTGGGAGAGTTTCATAACGAAGCATTTTTATTAAGTTAACCATTAAACAATGAATAACGAAGAATTAATAATCACGCGAACAAGTACTTCCATTATTATTAATTCTTCATTATTCATTATTAATTAGCGCTAGCGCACGAAGGCGGTAGCTACGCCGCCATCCACATTGAGGACGTTGCCGGTGGATTTATTCAGCAGGCCGCCAACAAAGGCAAAACAGGCGCTGGCAATATCTTCCGGGAGAATAACCTCATTGAGCAGGGTACGTTTGGCATAGAAGCCGGGCAGCTCCTCAATCTTAATGCCATAGGCTTTGGCGCGGCCT
>JGI24740J21852_10000445_pt1 | contig 17693 bp, 17 predicted proteins | sample KBSCornC6_FD_21852 | JGI IMG/M metagenome (IMG submission 21852) | reverse complement strand
GAGCTTGATATGGCGGAAACCGCTGTCGACGGCCTCGCGGCAGAGACGGCGCAGTTTGTCGTCGTCATAGCCAAGCCAGCCGGCGGACGTGGTGTAGCACGGGTAGCCTTCCTGCTCCAGCGTGCGGATGCGGTCAGCCTTGCCGGGCGCCTGCTTGCGCAGCAGCTCAAGCGCTTCTTCGGGCGTAATGCCGTCGGTGATGTAGCGGAAGTCGATGCAGCGCACGAACGCTTCCGGCGTGAGATCGGCCACCAGGCGCCACAGCGGCTTGCCCTCAGCCTTGGCCCACAAATCCCACGCCGCATTGACGACGGCCCCAGTTGCCAGGTGGATGGCGCCCTTGTCCGGGCCGATCCAGCGCAACTGGCTGTCAGACGTGACATGGCGCCAGAAGCGGCCCATGTCTTCACGAATCCAGTCGAGATCCAGCCCTTCCACCAGATGACGCATCGCCTCGATGGCGGCGCAGCACACCTCGTTGCCGCGCCCGATGGTGAAGGTCAGGCCATGGCCTTCCAGGCCCGGCTGGTCAGTCTCCAGGATCACGTAGGCCGCGGAGTAATCCGGGTCCGGATTCATCGCGTCGGAGCCGTCGAGATGCTGGGAAGTCGGAAAGCGCACGTCCAGCACGCGCAGGGATCGGATGATGGTCATGAGTATCGTGTTCGGGATTGCGGAATGCGTGCCTTCAGCCTTGCGCGTTCACCGTGCGCTGGCGCTGCTCGCCCAGACCCTCGATGCCCAGGCGCATCGTCTGGCCAGCGCGCAGATAGACCGGCGGCTTCTGCCCCAGCCCCACGCCCGGCGGCGTGCCGGTGGAAATCACATCGCCCGGTTGCAGGCTCATGAAGCGGCTCAGGTAGCTCACCAGATGCGCTACGCCAAACACCATGGTCGACGTCGATCCGTTCTGGTAACGATGCCCATCCACCTCCAGCCACAGATGCAACGCCTGCGGGTTGAGCACCTCGTCTGCGGTGACAAGCCACGGGCCGATGGGGCCGAACGTGTCGCAGCCTTTGCCCTTGTCCCACGTGCCGCCGCGCTCGAGCTGGTATTCGCGCTCCGACACATCGTTGATGACGCAGTAGCCCGCCACGTGCGCGAGCGCATCGGCCTCGNTGATGTACCGGCCACCCTTGCCGATCACCACGCCAAGCTCGACTTCCCAATCGGTCTTCACCGANNCCTGCGGAATTTCNACGTCGTCATTCGGGCCGCAGATGGCGCTGGTCCATTTGCCGAAGACGACCGGCTCGGCCGGCACTTCGGCGCCGGTTTCGGCAGCGTGGTCGGAATAGTTCAGTCCGATGCAGATGAACTTGCCCACGTTGCCTACGCAGGCACCCAGGCGCAGGCCGGCTTGCGGCGTGCCATCGACGATGGGCAGGCGGCTGATGTCCAGCGTGCGCAGGCGAGCGAGACTCTCGGGCAGCAGCGCCGCGCCGCCAATGTCGTCAATCACGGCCGACAGGTCGCGCACTTGCCCTTGCGCATCGAGCAGGCCGGGCTTTTCCTGGCCCTTGGGGCCGTAGCGGAGGAGTTTCATCGTGTTGTCTTTGTGGACTGCAATCAATCAAACCAATCAGTTGGACCAGCCGCCGTCGATCACGCAGCAGGTGCCGGTCGTGAAGCGGGACTCATCCGAAGCCAGGTAGGTCGCCAGCGCGGCAATCTCGTCTGCCGTGCCGACGCGACCCATCGGCTGGCGCGCAACGAAGGCCGCACGGATGGTGTCAATCGACACGTTCTGTTCCTGCGCCTGCGTGGCTATGCGCTGCTCGAGCGAGGGGGACTCCACCGTGCCCGGGCAGATGGCGTTGCAGCGAATGCCACGCGCCACAAAATCGGCGGCAATCGCCTTGGTCATGCCAATGACGGCAGCCTTGGTCGTGCCGTACACGAAGCGGTTCGGCACGCCCTTCACGCTTGATGCAGCAGAGGCCATGTTGATGATCGACGCGCCGCCGTTGTCCAGCATCTTCGGCAACAGCGCACGCGTCAGCCGGTACATCGACGTCACGTTGAGTTGCCACGAGAACGCCCAGTCGTCTTCCGAACATTCGAGGATGCTGCCGGGGTGCACGAAGCCCGCGCAGTTGAACAGCGCATCGAACGCAGCTTCTTCGCGTGCCAGGACAGCAACGGCATTGGCGTCCGTCACGTCCAGGCGCAAGGTGCGGATACCGGCGGTCTCTGCCAGCGTGGCCAACGCCTCTGCGTTGATATCGGTGGCGAGCACCTGCGCGCCCTCTCTTGCAAACATCATCGCGCTGGCCCGGCCAATACCCTGCCCAGCCGCCGTCACGAGGATGCGTTTTCCTTGGAGTCTCATTGGGTCTGCGTTCCGGCGCGGGCCACGTTGGCGGTGGCCCATTCCGGCAATGGAGTTAAAACACTGCGCCGTTCAGGAAAGGGATTCAGCCGGCATGGCGGCGAACGACGCTCCGCCACGCCCCTTGTTGCGATGAATCATCAGTACAGGACGTTCTTGGCCTCGGGCGAATCGAGGTTCTGCTTGTTGACCATCATCACGCCCGTGTCGACCTGCTTCTGCACGGGCTTCCTCTCGATCACGCTAACCACCGTGTCGATGCCCTTGTAGCCCATCTGGTACGAGCTTTGGACGGCGATTGCGCGGATCGTGCCGTCGCGCACGAAGCCCTGCAGATCCTGGTTGCCGTCAAAGCCGATGGCCGCCACCTTGCCGCTCTTGCCCGACTGCTGCAGCGCGCGGCCCATGCCGACGGCCGTCGGCTCGTTGGCACCGAAGATGCCCTTCAAATCAGGATTGGCGGCCAGCACGTCGGTCGTCTGGTTCAGCGCCGTGGCCATTTGCGATTGCGAATAGAACGGGCCAACAATTTGCAGCTTCGAATGCGCCTCGATGTATTTCCGGAAGCCGCCCACGCGGCCGAGCTCCGACCCGGCACCCGGCACGTAAGACATGATCGCGATCTTGCCGGTCTGGCCAACGGCATCGATCATGGCCTTCGCGCACAGCTCCCCGGCCTTGGCGTTGTCCGTTGACAGGAACGACTGGTAGTACTGCTTGCCCGAATCGGACACCAGCGAGTCGATCAGCACCACGGGAATGTGGGCTTCCCACGCTTTCTTCATCGCCGGCACCAGCGCGTCGGGGTCGGATGGCGCCAGCAGGATGCCCGCCACCTTGCGGTTGACCGCGTTCTCGACCATGTTCACTTCGTCGGCAATGGCGGACTCGGCAGCCGGGCCTTGGAAGGTCATCGTGTAGCCCTTCGCGTTGGCCATGGCGGCCGTGGCGCCTTTCTGGACGTTCTGCCAGAAGTTGGAGTTGGCCGATTTGACGACCACGGCAATCTCACCGCCCGCCGCTTGCGCATAAGCAGAGAACAATGCGCAGGTTGCTGCCACCACCGCCAGCACAGAACACTTCTTCATGTCTCACTCCTTGGTTTTGGTTTGAACTGCTCCACTCACAACTTGCGGTTTCTGAGCTGATCGATCCAGACGGTGCCAAGGATGACCACGCCGATGATGATCTGCTGGATGAAACTGGATACGCCATTCATGTTGAGCCCGTTGCGCAACACGCCGATCACGAACGCGCCGATGGCCGTGCCCGAGACCGTTCCGACACCGCCCATCAACGACGTCCCGCCGATGACGGCACTGGCAATGGCGTCCAGCTCGTACATCACGCCCTCGTTCGGTTGTGCCGTCACCAGGCGAGACATCAGCACGCAGCCGGTCATGCCTGCCAGCAGGCCCGACAGCACGTACGTAAACAGCTTCACGCCCTGCACGTTCACGCCGGACAAGCGTGCCGCTTCAGCATTCGAGCCAACGGCATAGATGTGGCGACCAAGTGAGGTGCGTGCCAGCAGCACGGACACGGCAACGAACAGCGCCAGCATGATCACCACCGGGTAAGGAATGCCAGGGAAGACCGTATCCGGAAAGCCATCCGCACCGATGTGCGAGATGCGGAACAGCGCGCCGTTGCCGAGTTCGCCAAAGGCATCGCCCAGGCCGGACACGGGCCGCGCGCCCGTAATCTGCAGCGCCAGGCCGCGCGCCACCAGCATCATGCCCAGCGTGGCGATAAACGGGGGCAGGCCCATCTTCGTGATGCAGATGCCGTTGACCCATCCGCACATGGCACCCACCAGCACGCCGGCCAGCATGGCAATCGGCACCGGCACGCCCATCTTCACCAGCAACGCCGCCACCACGCCCGAGAGCGCCAGCACCGAACCCACCGACAAGTCGATGCCACCAGTGATGATCACGCAGGTGGCCGCCACGCCCAGGTAGGCAATCGACGTGACCTGCAGCGCGACAGTCATGAAGTTGCCGACGGAGAGGAACGCCGCACTGGTTGCAGAAAAGGCAATCACAAGCGCTACCAGACTGCCCAGTGCTGCAAACTTTTGGATCAAGTCACGGTGGTGTTGCTTGCGCTGCGTTTTCACGGCCTGCGGCTGATCGGATGTCATTTCAAGCATGGGTTCGTCCTGATGCGTAATGCAGAATCTCTTCCTGGTTCGTGTTCCGCGTTTCCAGGACGGCGGTGATCCGGCCCTCATGAAAAACGGCGATGCGATCGGTCATGCCCAACAGTTCGGGCAGCTCCGAGCTGATCAGCACAACACCCACGCCGTCCGCCGCCAGTTGATCCATCAAACCGTAGATGGCGTACTTCGCACCCACGTCGATGCCGCGTGTCGGCTCGTCAAAAAACAGGATGCGCGAACCGCGATACAGCCATTTGCCGATCACGATCTTCTGCTGATTGCCGCCCGAGAGATTGCGCACCGTCTGCCCTACCGACGGCGTGCGGATGTTCAATTCGCGCACGTAGCGCTGCGCCACGGCGGTCTCTTCAGAAAAACGCAGGAAGCCGTGCGACGAAATCGCCCGCACATTGGCCAGGGTGATGTTCACGGCCACCGGCATCGACAGCGCCAGACCATCCTTCTTCCGGTCTTCCGACAGATAGGCAATGCCTTGCCGGATGGCCTCGCGCGGCGAGCGGATCGTCACCGGTGTATCACCCAGCATGATCGATCCGGAGTCGAGCCGTTCGGCGCCGAAGATGGCCCGCGCCACCTCCGTGCGACCCGCGCCCATCAAGCCGGCAAAGCCGAGAATCTCGCCCTTGCGCAGCTCGAACGACACGGGCCCGAACACGCCCGCCCGGCTCAGCGCATTCACGCGCAGCAAGACTTCGTCGGTCGGCACCGATTGGCGCGCGGGAAACACGTCGTCGAGCGAACGGCCCACCATCCGCGCGACGATCTCGTTGATGTTGGTGGCAGCAAAATCACTCGTGGCGATATGGCGGCCATCGCGCAGCACGGTGACGCGGTCCACGATCTCCGCCATCTCATCCAGCCGATGCGAGATGTAGAGAATCGCCACGCCATCCGCGCGCAACTCCTTGATGATGCGAAACAGCTGAACGGTCTCGGATTCCGTGAGCGAAGACGTGGGCTCGTCCATGATCAGCACACGCGCGTTGAGCGACAGCGCCTTGGCAATCTCTACCATCTGTTGCTGCGCAATGGAGAGCGCGCTGACCAGCGTGGTGGGCTCAACCGCCAGGCCGATCCGCTGCAGGTAGCTGCGTGCGTTGGTGTTGAGCTTGCGGTAGTCGATGAACGGGCCGCGCTTGGGTTCGCGCGCCAGGAAGATGTTCTCCGCCACCGACAGGTGCGGTACGAGGTTCAGTTCTTGGTGGATGATTGCAATGCCTGCCGCCTGCGCCTCGGCGGTAGAGGTGAACCGCACCGCTTCGCCCCGATACGAGATAGCACCATCGTCTGCCGTGTACTGGCCGCTGATAATCTTCATCAGCGTCGATTTGCCGGCGCCGTTTTCACCACAGACGGCATGGACTTCGCCCGCGCGCAGATCCAGATCCACACCATCCAGCGCAACCACGCCCGGAAAGCGCTTGCCGATGCGCTGCAGTCGCAGGATCTCTTGCGGCATCGACAGTCTGGCGCTGCCAGCGTGCGCAGGCACGGCCTCAGCAGGGGTCATCCGTGGTCTCCGTTATCTTGCGAGGCTCTGATCTTCCGCTTGACGCACTGGTAAGTCCAGTTCAATGCAGTCCGATCATGCTCAGCATTTTTTGGTCAGGCCAATATTGTTCCCAACAAACCAGCCTGACCACTAGTGCAAACCCTGAAATACCAGCGACACCAGTCTAGACAATGCCTCGCAGCGCGCATGCTAGACTCGACGCACACACACGCAGGGCTAAACCCGCACCAAATTCACACAAAAATGAAGCAGACTGAGCCCAAGCGGCTTTACCAATCTGTGGCCGCGCAGATCCTCGCCCTGATCCAGCAGGAGAAGCTGGCGCCAGGCACACGCCTGCCGCCGGAGCGCGAACTGGCGCAAACGCTGGGGGTATCGCGCCCGTCGTTGCGCGAGGCGCTGATCGCACTGGAGATTGGTGGCCAAGTCGAGATCCGCATGGGTTCGGGTGTGTACGTGCAGGACGCGAGTGCCGCAAGCGAAAGCACCGCCGTCCCATCGCTTGGCGAAAGCCCCACGGAACTGATGCAGGCTCGCGCCATTCTTGAAGGCGACGTCGTCACGCTGGCAACTGGCCGGCTCACGGCCGCCACGCTCGACAAGCTGCAGCGCACCGTCGACCGCATGCGCCGGCTCGCCCAGGCAGGCAAATCCCCCACCGATGCAGACCGCCAATTCCACATGCTCATTGCAGAGACGGCCGGCAATTCGGTACTGAGCCGTTTCGTAGCTGAGCTGTTCGATAGTCGTCACGACCCGATCGCTGCAGCCATCCGCGACCATGCTGAAGGGGAATCCAGTTGGCATGCCGCCGTGCGCGAACATGAAGACATCCTCCGGGCACTGCAGGCCGGCGACCCCATCGCCGCACAAACGGCCATGCGCGCGCACCTCAGGGCTTCGGAAGAGCGCTGGATTGCCGGCGCCATTCAGCAAGACAACACCCCCTGACGCCCGCCCCTCCCAAACACCCCGCCAAACCGGCCTGACCAAATCAGAAGCCGCGTCGTTTCTTACCCTTTAAAACAAAGGATTCCCTGCATCAGGGTTTCCCCCATCAAGAATTTCCCCTCAAGATGTTAAATTGGCCTGACCAAATGGACGGGCCGATTAAGCATGGCCGCTCTGCGCTGGCACGCGTGCAATCACCCCGCCCTCATCCACCAAGGAGACCCGCAAGGTGACTCATCGTTTGCACTTGCCGCGCGCGCATGCCCCGCGCACTCAACCGCACCACCACACAGAGACTGGCGGCGCCTCTGTTGCCGGAGCCACCCCATGCTGACGGTCATCTGCGAAACACCGGGCACCCTGCGCGCGCTCGACCGGCCCGTTCCGGCGCCTGCCGACGGAGAAGTGCTGTTACGCGTCAAACGCGTGGGCGTATGCGGCACTGATCTGCATATCTTCACGGGCAACCAGCCTTACCTGAACTATCCGCGCGTGATGGGGCATGAGCTGTCGGGCATCGTCGAACAGGCACCGGCCGGCAGCACGCTCGCCAAGGGCGATGTCGTCTACGTGATGCCTTACCTGTCGTGCGGGCACTGTGTTGCCTGCCGCCAGGGCCGCACGAACTGCTGCGTCAACATCCAGGTGCTGGGGGTGCATCGCGATGGGGCCTTTACCGAATACCTGAGCGTGCCGCAAGCCTTCGTGCACAAGGCGGATGGCGTGAGCCTGGATCAAGCCGCGATGGTGGAGTTCCTCGCCATTGGTGCGCATGCGGTGCGTCGTGCGCAGGTGCAGGCGGGGCAGCGCGTGCTGGTGGTGGGTGCGGGCCCGATTGGCATGGCGGCCATGATCTTTGCCACGTTGCGCGGCGCGACCGTCACCGCGCTGGATTCGCGCGCGGACCGGCTCGACTTCGCCGCTGAGCAGCTCGGTGTGGATGCCTGCGTTGCGCTGGGTGAGACCGACGAAGCCCAACTCGCCAGCCTCACGGACAACGAGTTCTACGACGTCGTGTTCGATGCCACCGGCAACCCGAAAGCGATGGAGCGCGGCTTGCGCTTTGTGGCGCATGCCGGCACGTATGTGCTGATCTCGGTGGTGGCGGCCAACATCGCCTTCTCTGACCCCGAATTCCACAAGCGCGAGACCACGCTGCTTGCCAGCCGCAACGCCACCACGGAAGACTTCGAGACCGTGCTCGACGCCATGCGTGCGGGCCAGATTCCTTCCGCACTCAACACCCACCGCATGCCGCTGGCCGATGTGCCCGAGCACTTCAAGACGCTGCTCGACCCGGCCGCCGGCGTGGTGAAAGCCATCGTGGAGTGCTGAGCGCATGACCACGCCGATCCTCCAGTTCGGCACCAGCCGTTTCCTGCAAGCGCACGTCGACCTGTTCGTCTCGGAAGCACTGGACGCGGGCCACGCGCTGGGCAGCATCACCGTGGTGCAGACCACCAACAACCCAGCAAGCGCCGCGCGCGTCAAGGCGCTTGCGGGCGGTGCGGGGTATCCGGTGCGCATTCGCGGCTTGCAAGATGGCGCATCCGTCGACCACACCGTGACGTGCCGCGCCGTGCAGCGTGCGTTGCAAGCCGATGCGGATTGGGACCAACTGTGCGAGCTGATGGCGAAACACGTGCAGGTCGTGGTGTCCAACACGGCGGATCAGGGGTACCAACTCGACCCGGGCGATGATGCCTCCTTGCTGCAAGCGCCATCACGCGTGCCACACAGCTTCCCAGCCAAGCTGGTGGTGCTGCTGCACGGCCGCTGGCTGCGCAACCCGGAGGCGCCGCTATCGCTGTTTCCGTGCGAGCTGATTGAGCGCAATGGCGACACGCTGTGCGCCACCGTCTGCGCGCTCGCCGAGCAATGGGCGCTGCCTGCCGCGTTCATCGACTGGCTGCGCACGCATTGCGTGTGGGCCAACTCGCTGGTGGATCGCATCGTCTCCGAAGCACTGCACCCTGTGGGCGCTGTGGCCGAACCGTATGCGCTGTGGGCCATCGAGCGCCAACCGGGGCTGGTACTGCCTTGCACGCATCCGGCCATCGTGCTGACGGACGAGCTCGACCACCACGAGCGGCTCAAGCTCTTCCTGCTGAACGCCGGCCACACATTCCTGGCCGAGCGTTGGTGCGAAGATGCGCTGCCTGCCGACCTGACCGTCGCCCAAGCCATGGAGCACGCCCGCCTGCGGCCCGAACTGGAAGCCCTGTGGCGCGAAGAGATCGTTCCGGTGTTCGCCGCCCTGGGCAAGCAGGACGCCGCCGAGGCCTATCTCGTCTCACTGCGAGAACGGCTGCAGAACCCTTACCTCGCCCACCGTCTGGCAGACATCGCGCAGAACCACGCGCAGAAGAAGCAGCGGCGCCTGGCGCCCATCGTCACGCTAGCGCGGCAGCTGGGCCTGCATATCGCCCAGCCGCGGTTGAACGCAGCACTTGCCCATCCCAATTGAACTTGCAGAGCACCATGCCCCACGCTTCCCTCATCCTCCTGGCGCCCGATGACGACGTGGCCGTCGCGCGCGTTGCGCTGGAAGCCGGCGCGAAACTCGACGCCGCGTCAACCACGCTGACCGCCCTTGCCTCCATTCCCGCCGGCCACAAGATCGCCCTGCGCGACATCGCTGCGGGGCGGCCAGTGCACAAGTACGGGCAGGTCATCGGTGTGGCAACGGCCCCCATCCGCGCGGGCGAGCACGTCCACGTGCACAACGTCGGCATGGCCGATTCCGCCGCCGAGCACACTTTCGGCCACGCCTACCGCGTCACCGTGCCCGTGGATGCACCGGCCACGTTCGAAGGCTACGTGCGTGCGGATGGCTGCGTCGGTACACGCAATTTCATCGGCGTCATTGCCAGCGTGAACTGCTCGGCCACCGTGTGCCGGCATATCGTGCAAGCGGCGCAGGCGGAAGCGGCCGCGTTCCCGAATGTCGACGGCGTGGTCGCCATCACGCACGGCAGCGGCTGCGGCATGGCCGGCAACGGCGAAGGGCTTGCGCTGCTGCAGCGCACGCTGCGCGGCTATGCCGACCATCCCAACTTTGCCGGCGTGCTGATTGTCGGCCTCGGTTGCGAGGTCAACCAGGTGGCGCCGCTCGTGCAGATGCTGGGGGCGCGCACGCCGGGCTTGTTTGCCTCGCTGACGATCCAGGAAGAAGGCGGCACACGTGAGGCCATTGCGGCAGGCCTGGCCATGCTGCGCGACATGCTGCCAATCGCCAACCAGGCGAAACGCAGCACCGTCCCGGCAAGCCACCTGACCGTGGGGCTGCAATGCGGCGGATCGGACGGCTACTCCGGCATCAGCGCCAACCCCGCGCTGGGCGCGGCGGTCGATTTGCTGGTGCGCCACGGCGGCACGGCAGTGCTCTCTGAAACGCCCGAGATCTACGGCGCTGAACACCTGTTGACGGCACGGGCCGCCACACCCGCCGTGGCCGATGCGTTGATGGCCCGACTGGCCTGGTGGGAGCACTACACCCGCACGCTGGGCGCCGACATGAACAACAATCCATCGCCCGGCAACAAGGCCGGGGGCGTGACGACCATCCTGGAAAAATCCCTCGGCGCGGTCGCCAAGGGCGGCAGCAGCGGGCTGATGGCGGTCTACGAATACGCCCAGCCGGTGCAGGCGCACGGTCTCGTCTTCATGGACACACCCGGCTACGACCCGGTATCCGCCACCGGCCAAGTGGCGGGCGGCGCCAACCTGATCTGCTTCACCACCGGTCGTGGATCTACGTACGGCTGCAAGCCGGTGCCGTCGTTAAAGCTTGCCACCAACAGCACGCTCTTCCGGCACATGGAGCTCGACATGGACTACGACTGCGGCGGCATTGTCGATGGCCACCTCAGCATCGCGCAGGCCGGCGAAGCGCTGTTCCGGCTGATGCTGGACACCGCGTCCGGCACCCGCACCAAGAGCGAGCTCAATGGCCTGGGCGACAACGAGTTCGTACCGTGGCAACTGGGCGCCGTCATGTAGGCCCGGCGCTACGTAGGATCAGAAGCAAACCGGCCGCCATGGCGATCGCGCCAATGCCGCGCCCAACAACATCGCCGTAAGAGACAAGGCGCTCTAGTGTCATGGCGACCGACACGGCAGCCATGGTGGGCAGATCCATGATGCCCATCACCAACAGGATGGCTGTCAGCCCCACGCACGACCGCGCGCAGCGCATGCCAAGGCGCAAACCGTATTGCCACGCGGCGGCCACGCTTAAGCAAGGTGCGCCGCTCAGCCAGGCCACCTCGCGGCATCGGGAAAGCTGACGCAGCTTCCACCCGCTGAATTGCAGCGCGCCCGCCGCAAGCACGATCACGCCTGTTGCCGCAGTTGTCGCGCGCAACAACGCCGGCCACGCCATTTCAACCGCCGCCAACACAACACCCAGCGCAAAGACCGCTACGCCGATGACCGTCCACACTGCAAAGTAGCCGGTACCGGCCAACGCTGTCAGTACACCCTGCTCGGCTGTACCGGTTGCACGAAGCGCCGCCCGGTAGCGCAGCAATATCGGTGATAACGACGGCAACATCATCGCCATCATCATTACCGTCCACATGCCGATGAACGACGCGGCAAACGTCAGCCACGTCTGACCGCACATCGGCATCCACGCCATCGGCATCGCGCGCATGGCCGGCATGGAGCGGCTCCACGCCACGGTTGCCGCTGCGCTGGCGATGAACAGCAGCGCCGAAGCGGCCAGGAAGCCGCGCTCGGACGCTGCGTGCGCGCGCGGCAACTCAACGCGGCTGGGCGTACTCATCATGGCGACGCCACCAGACACCGGTTTCGTTGCGGCCCAGCGGTGCACGATCGAGCCATTGATACGCGCCCCACAAACCATCAAGCCCACGTGCGTAGGTGGAGTACGTGTGATACACGACGCCGTCTTCCAGCACGAACGCGCTCACGCCGGGCCGGTCACGCACATAGGTGGGCGCGTCGGTGCCGCACATGCTCGCGAACTGCTGCACGGGTTCGGGCAGATCCGATGCGTCCATCACATGGCTGCCGCGCACGTAGTTGTAGTCGGCGCTGCCGGCGCGCTGCTGGTCCTCCGTGATGGAGACGTTGAAGTCGTAGTTGAAATCGCTGCCCACGGACGAGGCCCACGGAAAGCGCCAGCCCATGCGCCTGCGGTACTCCAGCAGCTTCGCCAACGGCCCGCGCGACACCGCCATCAGCGTGACATCGTGGTTGGCCAGATGCGTGACGAACCCGTCAAAGCCGTCGGCAATCATGGAGCACGACGGGCAGCCGGCCTTGTAATCGGGGCCGAACATGAAGTGATAGACCAGCAACTGCGAGCGGCCGCCAAACAGATCGGCCAGTGAAGCGCTTCCCGCCTCTGTTTCAAAGCGATAGTGCTTGTCGACGCGGACCCACGGCAGCGCCTGGCGGCGGCGTGCCAGTTCATCGCTACGTCGGGTCAGCTCCTTTTCTGCCTTGAGCAATTCCAGCCGCTCGGCCAGCCAGGCATCGCGGGTTCCGATAGGGTGCACTGCGCTCATGGTTCGCCTCCGTTCAGGTAATGGGTCGTGCTAGATTAGGCGCCGACCTCAAACGGCGGGAGTGACAAGTGTGGCGGGATTCCGATGGATTCACTGATCACGGCAGCCGCGCGCGCACTCGCGGCCGGTGACCCATTTGGCGCACTGAACCGCGTCGCCCTGCGCGACGATGCACCGGCACTCGCGCTGCGCGGCATCGCCATGGCCCAACTTGGTGACCTCGCCCGCGCCAAGTTTTTGCTGCGCCGCGCCGCACGTGCATTCGGCGTAAAAGAGGCGCTGGCACGTGCGCGCTGTGTTGTCGCGGAAGCCGAAGTCGCGCTTGCCTCGCGTGATCTGAACTGGCCATCCAAGACACTGGACACGGCACGCGCCACGCTCGAAGCGCACGGCGATCACATCAACGCCGCCCACGCGCGGTATCTGGCGATCCGCAAACAGCTGCTCATTGGCCGACTCGACGATGCGGAACGTGCGTTGGCGGCGCTGACACCGGCGCGCTTGCCGGCGCCGCTGCGTGCGGCCCATGCACTGGTCATCGCGGGTATTGCCATGCGCCGGCTGCGAACCGCCGCTGCCCGGCAGGCGCTGACCAACGCCGCCCGTGCCGCGCGCGAAGCCGGCATCCCGACACTGACGGCGGAAGTCGAGCGCGCCACCCTCGCCTTGCATGCACCGGCCGCAAGGTTGATCGCGCACGGCGAAGAGCGTGTCTTGCGGCTCGCCGAAGTGGAGGCGCTGTTCGCATCGGATGCGCTGGTGGTCGATGCGTGCCGCCTTGCCGTGCGTCGTGCGGATACGGTTGTGTTGCTTGCGACGCGCCCGGTGTTGTTCACGCTGGTTCGGCTGCTGGCACAGGCGTGGCCGGCGGATGTGTCGAGAGACACCCTCATCGCCCAGGCCTTCCGCACCCGGCACGCCGACGACACGCACCGCGTGCGCCTGCGCGTGGAAATCGGCCGTTTGCGCAGCGCGCTGACAGGGCTGGCAGGCATCCACGCCACGCGGCAGGGTTTTGCACTGGCGCCGCATGACGCACGCGAAGTCGCCGTGCTGGCGCGGCCGGTGGAAGAACCATACGCCGCCGTGCTGGCCTGTCTGGCCGATGGGGAATCGTGGTCGAGTTCGGCTCTGGCGCTTGCGCTGGGCGCCAGCCAGCGGACCGTACAGCGCGCCCTGGATGCACTGGCGGCAGCGGGAAAGGTGCAGTCGTTCGGCGCAGGGCGCGCCCGCCGCTGGGTGACACCACCGGTTCCCGGATTCGCGACCACCTTGTTACTCCCGGCTCCGCTACCCAGCGACTAGCATGGAAGCTCAACAATCCACCCCGCAGGACACCCCATGAAGCGATCCGCCGCAGACATCGTGCGCGAATACGGCCCCTTCCCTGACGCCAACAACGTAGGCGGCGTGACCTACGACGGCCAGCATGTCTGGTTTGCCGGCGGTGGCGCGCTGGTGGAACTCGACCCTGCCAGCGGCGAAGCACTTCGCTCCATCGACGTACCGGCCCACGCCGGCACCGCGTTCGACGGGCGCTATCTCTTTCAGATTGCCGAAGACCGCATCCAGAAGATCGACCCGCAAACGGGCAAAGTGCTAGCCACCATTCCCGCGCCCGGCGCCGGGGGCGACTCCGGCCTCGCCTGGGCCGAGGGCACGCTGTGGGTCGGGCAATACCGGGAGCGCAAGATCCAACAGATCGACCCGGACACCGGCGCCATCTTGCGCACCATTGAATCGAACCGCTTTGTCACCGGCGTCACCTGGGTCGACGGCGAACTCTGGCATGGCACGTGGGAAGGCGATACAGGCGAGCTACGCCACATCGATTCGCACACCGGGGAAGTACTGGAGCTGATCGACATGCCGCCCGGCGTGGGGGTGTCCGGGCTGGAATCCGACGGGGCTGATCAGTTCTTCTGCGGCGGCGGCAATAGCGGCAAGATCCGTGCGGTGCGGCGCCCCGGAAAAACCGCAAAAACCCCCGCAAACACCGGCGCCGAATGACCCAAAATGGCGCATCCAGCTCCAGCCCGCTACCCCGCGGGCTTTTTCTTTGCAGTGCGGGGTCTTGTTTGAAAACCCCATAACATTTCGCCGAAGTTCTCCTTGTACGATGGCCGCGCTCGCAATCGTCTTTCAGGAGAGACACGATGCCCTACGATGGAAACCGCGCGGCCAACTACGCCGACAGCCACGCACAGCCGAACAGCACCGGAAACTGCGCCAAATACGTCCGCAAAGCCCTGGAATGGGGCGGCGCAGAACTCGGCCGCACGCATTACGCCAAGGACTATGGCCCTGTTCTCGAAGAAGCCGGGTTTCACGCCATCCAGACCCCGGCCCGCAAGGGTGACGTGGTGGTGATCCAAGCCGCGCCCGGCCATCCGTCCGGACACATGGCCATCTATAACGGCACGGTGTGGGTGTCGGATTTCACGCAGAACGCTGGGCCGCAGGGCTTCTATCCGGGCCCGGCGTATCGCACCGCCCAGCCCGCCTATCGCATCTATCGCCACGACGATTGAGGCCCGCCATGAAGAATCGATTTTTCAGAATGCTGGCCGGGCTCGCTCTCGCGATCGGCATGCTGGGGGCGCACACCGCCATGGCCCAAGGCAAGGCCGCCACGCCGGAAGCCAATACCAAGGCCTTCTACGCTTGGTACATCAAGCTGCAGGCCAAGTCGGTCTACCCGCTCACAGACAGCGGCATCACCACGTACGTATCGAAAGACACCGTAGACCGCCTGCGCGAAGCCTACCGCCGCAACGAACTGCCGGGCGACGTTGATTACTTCACCAAAGTGCAAGACTACGACGAGAAGGACTGGTCCGAGCACACCATCGCCCGCGCGTCGATCCTGCTCGAAGACGTGGCCGTGGTGCCGGTCACCTTCGGCTCGAAGGACAAGATCAGCGTGCTGGTCTTCCTGCGCAAGCTGGGGGATGGCTGGAAGATCACCAAGGTTGAGGATACGCAGGATTTTCAGTGAAGAAGTGACTGGCGGCCAAGACCACCGCACACGCAAGGAAGCCCGCAGCAATGCGGGCTTTTTTATGCAAGGTGGCCCATGCCTTCGTCCATGACGTCTTCCCTATTCGGACGGGATCGTCATCGACCTACGCTTTCCAGGCAGCACCCTCACCTGGAGAGCCCATGAGACCGATCATCGATATTTCGCAAGTTGCAAACAACCAAGCCTTCATCAGCCTGGACCACGCCTTTGGCCTGGCTGGACGGGTCAACCTTTACAACAACGCAACGAACGACGCCGATGCACTCCGCTACATCGACGCCATGCTCAACGTGCTCGATCGCGATGACTATGCCCGCGACCTGATCCGGCAACGCGGGCTCACGCAGGCGGCGGGCACCGCCCTCGCCGCGCTGGAGTACGCCCGCCGCACCATTCAAGGCGATCCCCCTGCCATCGCATTCAACAGTCAGTCCACTGCCAACCGGCTGGTTCTGACGCCCTGATGACGAGCGCCTTTCACACGGTCATAGAGACGCCCGCGACGACGCGGGCTTTTCTGTACTGGCAAATGCGAATCACTCGTGCCGCTTCGTGAGCTGTACATCTGCGACCGCGTCTAGACGAGCTCACCCTTTCTCGGGAAAATCAAAGCCCTGCCAACGCAACCGCCGGCGGAACCGGACACCGGACACCGGACACTTCAAGGGCACCATGATCGACAGCACCCCGCACGCAGTTCAAGCCCGCGCTTCCATTCGCGACCTCGCAGGCTCGCTGATCCGCGAAGTCGCCAACAGCGGCATGGGCCGCGCCGATGTCCTGCCGTTCTGGTTTGGCGAATCCGACCAGACGACCGCTAGCTTCATCCGCGATGCGGCGGCGCGCTCGCTGAGCGAGGGCGAAACGTTTTACTCCCAGAACCTGGGGCGCCCCTACCTCCGAGAGAACATCGCTGCGTACCTTTCGGAGCTGCACGGCCGGCCCATCGGGGTGGACCGCATCGCGGCGATCAGCTCGGGCGTCACGGGGCTCATGATCGCGTCGGAACTGCTGCTGTCCGTGCAGGATCGCGTGGTCGCCATCACGCCGTTGTGGCCCAACGTGTGTGAGATTCCCAAGATCCTGAGCGCGCAGGTCGAGCGCGTTCCGCTCGCTGTTCGAGATGGCCGTTGGACGCTCGATCTGGATCGGCTCCTCGACACATTGACGCCCGACACCAAGGCGCTGATCGTCAATTCGCCCAACAACCCGACCGGCTGGACCATCGACGAGCCGAGCATCACAGCCATCCTGGAGCATTGCCGCAAGCACGGCATCTGGATCCTCTGCGACGACGTGTATGAGCGACTGGTCTACGACACCCGACTGCGTTCAGCCCCTTCGTTCCTGAAGCGCTATGAAGATGGTGACCGCATCATCTCGGTGAACAGCTTTTCCAAGGCGTGGTCCATGACGGGCTGGCGGGCGGGCTGGATGGTCGTGCCCGAAACGCTCTCGGCAGATCTGGCCAAGCTGATTGAGTACAACTTTTCGTGCATGTTCGAGCCCGTGCAGCGCGCCGCATCGGTGGCGCTCCAGCATGGCGAGCCCGAAGTCGCGCGGCTCAGGGGCATGCTGGCGCATACGCGGTCGCTTCTCACAAGCGCGCTGACCACGCTGCCGGGCATCGAGGTGCCGGATGCCGGCGGCGCGATGTATGTCTTCTTCCGCCTTGCCGGCCATCACGACTCGCTGGCCCTGGCCAAGCAGTTGGTGAACGACGTCGGTCTTGGCCTGGCGCCCGGTTCGGCGTTTGGCGACGAGGGCAACGGCTGGCTGCGCTGGTGCCACGCCATCAGCTCGGACGCCAAGCTGCTCGATGGCGTCGACCGGCTCGCCCGCTTTCTCGCTCGCTAACGTCCCGCCGCGGCCCCGGGGCCCGAGGCCAAGGCCCAGGTTCACAGCCCCCCCCTCATCGCGTATGATCCGGCGACGAATGATGGTGCCCTTTCAGGGTGAAACGGGAATGCGGTGCAACGCCGCGGCTGCCCCCGCAACTGTATGTGACGAGTCCACATCACGCAGGCCACTGGATGCTTCCGGGAAGGCGATGTGAGGCGATGATGCACAAGCCAGGAGACCGGCCATCATCTCTTGTCGACGTGGGATGAACCTGGGCGGGGTGTACTGGGGGATACGCAAAACGGCTC
>JGI24740J21852_10000443_pt1 | contig 17700 bp, 14 predicted proteins | sample KBSCornC6_FD_21852 | JGI IMG/M metagenome (IMG submission 21852) | reverse complement strand
TGCTGAACGTAGAAAAAGACCCGCAAGGGCAGGCTATGCGAGGCTGTCACGCGGATTTCCGCCATTGATCTTCTTTCTGCCATTGCGCCTCGAACAGGCCGGTCAGCTGCCGGATGCTGGCGTGATAGTCGAAATGCTCGCGCACCCGCCTTTCGGCCGCCTCACCCAGCCTGTGGCGCTGCGCCGGGTTGCGAATGGCGGATTCCAGCGCCACGGCAAGTGCCTGCGGGTCCTCCGGGGGAACAACGAGACCGTTCGTGCCATCTTCGAGTAGTTCGGGGACGCCGGAAATATTAGTGGAGACGCAGACAAGACGCTGGCTCGAGGCCTCGACGAGCACGTTCGGCAGCCCGTCGCGATCGCCGTCGGCGGCCACTCGACAGGGGAGCGCGAAGATATCGGCCTGACGATAATGGGCGAGCACCTCTTCCTGTGCCAGCGCGCCCTTCCAGGTGATGCGATCGGCAATCCCGAGCGTATCGGCCAAGGCTTTCAATTTCGTCAGACCGTCACCGCCGCCGATATGAGTGAAACGCCAGTTGAGGTCGCCGGGAAGCAGCGCCAGCGCCTTCAGCAGCACGTCGTATCCCTTCTTCTCGACCGCCCGACCGACACTGAGAAGGAAAGCGGGATCGGAAGCGTCGCTGCCATCGCGGCCAGAATGTTCGCCGGCGAAAGGATCAAAGCGATCGAGATCTAGACCGTGATAGCTCAGATAAACCTTGTCGCCCGCCCCGATCAGATCGCGCATATGCTCGAAACCGGTCCGTGTGCAGGTCACAGTCCAGCGGGCGCGGCCGAGTTTTTCCGAAAGCTCCCAGTCGGGCGACGTCCAGATGTCCTTGGCATGCGCCGAACACGTCCAGGGGATACCGGTCATGATGCTGGTATAGGAGGTTACCGAGGCCGGCGTGTGGATAAAGTGCGCATGCAGCCATTCACCGCCGTCAGGCCATTCATGCGCCAGCACCAAGGCCTGACCAAAACGCCGCACTCGGTTCGGTGTGATATCCCGTTTGAGATCGGCCCAGAACTGCTTCAGGAGCGGCTTGAACCCAGGCTTGCCGATGCCGGCAAAGAAGGCGCGAAGCACTCTCAGCGGTTCGTCGTGCAGATATTCCGGCAGATAGACGACGCGCGCCTTGATCTCGTCATGGACAGGATGGCGCTTCTTATCAGTGGGTTTGCGCATCGAGATCAGCGTCAGGTCGAAGCCAGCCTTCTCCAGGCCGAGCAACTCCTGCGCGATGAAGGTTTCCGACAGGCGGGGATAGCCTTTCAGGACCACCAGTATTTTCTTCCGCATCGACAGGTTCCGGTGATCTACTCGGCAACGATCGATAGCGGCGTGTAGCGCTCGCGGTCATCGAACCATTCGCCGATGGTGTGCGAGATGTGCACGAGCCCCTCGAGGCGCATATTGCTGTTGCTCGCCGAGGGCGGCGCCCGGTTCGGCAGGCGCTTCAAAGCAGCTGCAAGCTGCTTCGGGTCGGCCGATTCTTCCGGCAGCAGCATGTCGACGAGGCCGAGCTCGCTTGCCCGCTGCGCGCGGATGAGCTGCTCCTCGCGTGGCCGCGTCCGCGGAATGATCAGCGCCGGCTTGTCGAAGGACAGAATTTCGCAATAGGTATTGTAACCACCCATAGCCACGACCGCCTTGGCACCGGCAATCAGCTCTTCCATCTTGTTGTCGAACTCGATGACCTGCAGACAGCTGATCTTGCTGGCGCGCTCCAAAAGCTGGCTGCGCTCCTTAGCCGGCATATAGGGGCCAAGCACGATCAACGTCTTCTGCGTGAGAGAGCTGTCCTCCTCGAAAGCGGCGATGACGTCGCTCACGAGATCGGCGCCGTCGCCGCCGCCGCCTGTTGTCACCAGGATATAATCCTCGTCAGGCACATGTTCCGACTTCGTGCCCAGCGTGGAAACGCTGCGCTGCAGGAAGCCGACGAATTCCATCTTCCGGCGCACGCCGGAGGGAACATCGAGGCCGACGAGCGGATCGTGAAAATCCGGTGGGCCATAGACCCAGACGCGATCGTAGAATTGATCGATCTTCTGCAGGACGTTGTTCTTCTTCCATTCGGCTTCCAGCAGGTGTGGCGCATCCATCACATCGCGCATGCCGAGAACAAGCGTGGTGCCCCGCGCCTTCAGATAGGTAAGCGTCTCCTCGACCTCGCCTTTCAGCCCCAACGGCTCCTTGTCGACAATGAAAACGTCGGGCTGGAAGGTTTCGGCCGTATGGCGAATGATCGATTGCCGCATCTTCAGCGTTTCCTGCAGCGCGACATGGCTCGCCATAGACGTGTATTCACCGTCGCGCAGCTTGATGACGCTCGGCACTTTGACGAAATCGACACGGGCGCGATAATCGAATGCCCCGGCGATCGTTGCGCCGGATATGATCAGCACGTTCAGGCCGCGATAGTCCTCAACAAGCGCATGGGCAATCGTTCTGCACCGCCTCAGATGGCCGAGACCGAACGTGTCATGGCTATACATGAGGATTCGAGCATCTTCTAAGCGCCGCTTCATAGGCAAAACCTCTGGGGGTGAAAGTTATACGCGGTATGTCGACAAAGGACATCCGCGGGCCGCTTCTCGAATTGCAATCCTGTCTTCGCCGTTCACCCTGCTATTTGTAGGGATCGGCGGCATCGCGCAAGCCGTCTCCTAAAAAGTTGAACGCCAGAATGATCAAAATCACCGGGATCATAGGAAAAAGGAGCCATGGATAGAAGGCGATGACGCTGACGCTCCTTGCCTCGGTCAGCAAAATACCCCAGCTCGTGATTGGCGGGCGAAGCCCCAATCCAAGGAAGCTAAGTGCGGTTTCGCCGAGAATCATGCTCGGAACGGAGATCGTTGCCGAAGCAATGAGATGCGACATGAAGCCAGGAACGAGATGCCGGCCGATGATACGAGGTGTGCTGGCACCCATCAATTGCGCAGCGAGAACATAATCCTCCTCGCGCAAGGACAAAAGCTTCGAGCGCACGGCGCGCGCAAGACCGGTCCAGTCGAGAATGCCGAGAATGATGGTGATGCCGAAATAGACAATGATCGGGCTCCAGCTCACGGGCATGATCGCCGCCAGCGCCATCCACAACGGCAGGCTCGGCAGCGATTGCAGCACCTCGATCACGCGCTGGACGAGGAGATCGAAGAGGCCGCCGTGATAGCCCGCCAGACCGCCGATGACAATGCCGAGCACGAAGCTGACCGCAATGCCGATCAGCCCGATGGTCAGGGATATGCGTGCGCCATAGATGATGCGCGACAGCACGTCGCGGCCCAAACGGTCCGTCCCAAGCAGGTACATTTGTCCGCCGACCGCAGGACAGACCAGATGGACGTTCGAATCCACCAGGCCCCAGAAGCGATAGGCGTCGCCCCGACAGAAGAAGCGGACCGGCTGTACATCCGAGGGATTATCGGTATAGACCCGGCGGAGCGTATCAATATCGAGCGTCATCTTGCGGCCGTACACGAACGGTCCGACAAACTCTCCGTTGTTGAAGAAGTGCACCGCCTGCGGCGGCGAATGGATGTAATCGACGTTGCGGGTATGCAGCCCGTAGGGGGCGAGGAACTCGGCAATGACGATCATGCCGTAGGCCAGCAGCAGGAAAATGCCTGATGCAAGCGCAAGCTTGTGCTTCTTGAACTTCCACCACATCAGCTTCTTTTGCGAAGCCATGTAATAGCGCTGCTGGCCGGCCGACATGGCCTCGAACTGATCCGGATCGAAATCCGCGCTCGAGACATAATGCTCCAGGGGGGCGCCGGGTTTTGGCAGGGATACGCTCACTTTGTGCTCCTGCCTTGCAAGCGGATGCGGGGGTCGAGAAAGCCAAGAGCGATGTCCGAGATCAGCACGCCGATGACGTTGAGGAAGGCGAGGAACATCAAGAACGAGCCGGCGAGATACATGTCCTGGCTCTGCAGTGCGCGGATCAACATCGGACCGGTCGTCTCCAACGACAGTACGATTGCCGTGATCTCGGCGCCCGAAATGATCGACGGCAGGATGGAGCCAATATCGGCAACGAAAAAGTTCAGCGCCATGCGCAGCGGATATTTCACCAGCGCCTTCAGGGGATGCAGCCCCTTGGCCCGCGCAGTGACGACATATTGCTTCTGCATCTCGTCGAGCAGATTGGCGCGGAGGCGGCGGATCATGCCGGCCGTTCCGGCCGTGCCGACGATGATGACCGGGATCCAAAGGTGCGACAGGATCGAACGCGCCTTTTCCCAGCTCATCGGTTGCGAAAGATACTTTTGATCCATCAGATGCCCGATCGACACACCGAACCAGACATTGGCGAAATACATCAGGATCAGTGCCAGCATGAAATTCGGAATGGCAATACCGAGCAGACCGAGGAAAGTCAGGCCGTAATCGCCCCAGCTATATTGATGGGTTGCCGAATAGATGCCGATCGGAAAAGCGATCAGCCAAGTCAAAAGGATTGTTGTCATCGACACGAGGATTGTCAGCCAGAGCCGGTCGCCGACGACATCGGATACCGGCAGCTGATATTCGAAGGAATAGCCGAAATCGCCGTGCAGCATGCCGCCGGCCCAATGCAGGTATTGAAGCGGCAATGGTTGGTCGAGCCCGTATTCGTGGCGAAGATTCTCCATATCCTGGAGATTGGCGGTGTCTCCCTGAGCGCGCAGTTCGGCGATCTGGCTGTCGAAAAAGTCTCCCGGCGGCAGCTGGATGATGGTGAAAACCAGCATGGAGATGATGACCAGGGTCGGGATCATCACGGCGGTGCGCCAGAGGATATATTTAAGCATTCCGGCGATCCTCCTTCATCCAGAAGGTGTCCGGCATGTACACGCCGAGCAGGCAGGTCGGGTCGAAGCCGTACAACGCCTTTTCCGGTACATTCTGCATGCTGGCCGAATGCGCGATCGGCTGCAAAGTCGCGTTGACCAGACCGATGGAGAAGACTTGATCCGTATAGACCTTCAGCATCTTGTGCCAGATTTCGGCACGCTCGAAGGAGGAGGCTGCCTCTTCCCATTCGCCCAGCAGCTTGATCAGCTCGACGGCTTCCGGCACATCGGGAGCCACCCCTTGCGTCTGGCGCGACAGATAATACATGCCCCAAAGCGGCCATTGCATCTGGTCGCTGGTCGTCGGCGCCAATTCGCCCGGATTCATGTCGGCCGTCGCCACGCCATTATCGAGGCCGTACCATAACGACATCAAAATGCGGCCGCCCATGGCACGACTGCGGAAAACATCACGTTGGGATACGCGGATGAAAAGCGCGATGCCAATCTTGCGCCAGTGATCGGTCACCAACTCGAGCACGTCGGAATCGAGCGTACTTTCGCCAGGGGTCTCAACGGTAATCTCCATTCGCCGACCATCCGACAGCAAACGGACACCGTCTTCATCCCGCTTGTCCAGGCCGACAGCATCCAACAGAGCGTTGGCCTGATCCGGATCATGCTCGATCCAGGCGGAGGCATATTCAGGCTTGAAAAGCGGGCTGTCGGGCAACACCGTGTTGGCGCTTGCCGTGCCGAGACCGTAGAACACGGCCATGTTGATCTCGTGACGATCGATCGCAAGCGACAGCGCTCTGCGCACCCGAACATCGCGCAAGAGATCGCGCCAGACTGCATCGGCGCTATTCAGATTGGGGTACAGGGCAACGCGCGATCCGCGCGCCGCCTTCCAGAGATCGACCTTGATCTTGCTCGGATCGCGCCTCTCCGCCTCCTTCAGGAACGTATAATCATTGAAGTCTATGCCGGTCGCTTGAAGATCGCTTTCCCCCGCGCCGGTTTTGGCAGCGATGATCGCCGAAGAACTGATGTTCAGGATCACGCGGTCGATATAGGGCAGCTGCCGCCCGTTCTCGTCAACGCGATGGAAATAGGGGTTGCGTTCGAATACGAATTGCTCGGCCGGCGGCGCTGTCGTGTTTTTCCATGGATCGAGTACCGGCAATTTGGGATTTTCAGGCCGGTAAGAGCGGCCCATCTTGATATGCAGATCCTGCCATTTCTTCACGCGGCTTTCCTTCATCAGCGAGGAAAGGCGAATGTTGTCCTGGTATTTCTTATGGAACTGCTTGAGATAATGTGCCGGCCCGGCGATGACGAGCGGCTGCGGAGCAGCCAGGATCGGCAAGAAATTCGGGTTGGGATCATCCCAGGAATAGCGCACCGTCAAGTCGTCGAGCAACTCGAAACGCGGCAGGCTACCATGCGGGCGCAGCTCCAACGCACCTCCGCCGGGCGTTAGCTCCTTGTTGAGGATAACGTCTTCCCACCAATACCGGAAGTCATGGGCCGTAAACGGCTCTCCGTCGGACCATTTATGGCCNTCGCGCANCTTGAAGGTGAACACCATATCGTTGACGGTGGAAAAGGATTCGAGAATATCCGGCTGAAGCGTCAGCGTNCNGTCATAACCAACCAGGCGAGCNTAGCCATAGATGGTCATGAGGCGGATGTCGTTCTGGCTGCCGATGAGCGTGCGCACGGAGCCGCCGTAACGGCCCGCCACGCGGCCCATGGCCGCGACATTGATGACACGGGGGAACTTCGGCAGGCGTTTGGCGAGGTGCGGCATCTGGCCGGCCCTCAGCCAATCGGCGAGGTATTCCGGCTCATTGTCGACATCAGCCGCCAGAAGAGGCTGCGGCAAAACTGCGGAAGCCATCAGGCCAAGGAACGTACGCCGGCCGATCATTTGCGCAACTCCTGGGCATCGACACCCCGACGCACGCGCACGAAATGTCCGCCGCCCAAATCCGCATAGGTAAGCTCCCCGTCGGCACCGTCCGAAAATTGCGGCCCCCATTTCTGCCGGGCAGCAGGGCCTTCGCTGTTCAGGGCAGAAAAATCCAGCGGTCGGTCGAGATCGGGAAACGGAACGGCGGCGAGCAGAGAACGCGTATACGGATGGACGGGGGCGCGCAGAATGACCTCCCGCGGAGCGATTTCGACGATGCGTCCTCGCGCCATGACGGCTATGCGGTCAGCCATGTAATCCACCACTGCGAGATTATGCGAAATGAACAGATAGGTCAGACCGAGCTCTTTCTGCAGATCCTTGAGAAGGTTCAGGATCTGCGCCTGAACCGACACATCGAGCGCCGAGACGGGCTCATCGAGGATCAGAAGCTTTGGTCCAAGCGCCAATGCGCGCGCAATTCCGATACGCTGCCGCTGGCCACCTGAAAAGCTGTGCGGATAGCGGCTCAGATAGTGCTTGTCGAGCCCGATCGCCTGCATCAGCGCCTTGACCTTCTCCTTGCGCTCTTCGCTGTCGCCACGCCCATGGATTTCCAAGGGTTCGCTGAGGATGTTGCGGATGGTCATGCGCGGAGAAAGCGAAGAGACCGGATCCTGGAAAACCATCTGAATCTTCGTGCGCAGATCCATCAACTCGTCGCCCTTGACGGCAAGCACATCGATCTTGCCGCTGCCGTCGTCGAAGCTGACGGAACCGCTATCGGCACTGACACCCCGCATCAGTATCTTGCTGACGGTGGTCTTGCCGCAGCCGCTTTCCCCGACCAGGCCAAGACATTCGCCGCGGCGAATGTCGAAACTGACATCATCGACCGCACGGAACTTCGTGCCATCGCGCCGCCCAAACAATCCGCCGGCCTTCGACGTGTAGGTCTTGGTCAGATTGCGCACGCTGAGCAGGACATCGGGCGCGGCGCCCGCAGCCGGCACACCGCTGCCGATAAGCTTCTTCTTGCCGGAAAAGGTGCCGAGATTGACCGGAACATCCCGCAGGGACTTCAATCGCTCTCCCGGCTTCATATCGAAATGCGGCACCGCCGACATCAGCGCCTTCAGATAACGATGCTGCGGCTGGCGAAAGATCGTCTCGACCGGGCCTGCTTCCATGATCTCGCCGTGATAGATGACCACGACTTCGTCGGCCATATTCGCGACAACGCCGAGATCATGGGTGATCAGCAGCATCGCCATGTTGAACGTCTGCTGGAGATTGCGAAGCAGTCCGAGGATCTGCGCCTGAATGGTGACATCCAACGCGGTCGTCGGCTCGTCGGCAATCAGGAGCGCCGGGTTGCAGATCAGCGCCATGGCGATCATTGCACGCTGGCGCATGCCCCCGGAAAGCTCGAAGGGATACATGTCGAAAGTTCGAACCGGGTCCTGAAAGCCGACGAGATGCAGCATCTCTTCCGTCTTTTCACGCTGCTCGGCTCTGCTGGTACCTGCGCTATGAATGCGCAGCGCTTCGCTGATCTGGTTGCCGACCGTATGCAACGGCGACAGCGAGGTCATCGGCTCCTGGAAGATCTTTGCCATGCGTGCGCCGCGCAGCGCGCGGATAGCGACCCCGTCACGCGGCAGCTGGAGAATATCGGTGGTCTTGCCGTCGAGCGGATCGGTGAAGAGAATCCGTCCGGTCGCCTTCGCCGCCGCCGGAAGAATGCCCATGATCGACTGGCTGATGATCGATTTGCCGGAGCCGGATTCGCCGACGAGCGCCGTGACCTTGCCCGGAAGCACTCTCAAGCCGGCATTTTTGACGACGCGCAGACTATCCCCGTAGAGGGAAAACGAGACGTCTAGGTTCTCGATACGCAGTAGATCAGTCCCTGACGCCATACATATTACTTCCCGCTCACATGACCTTTGTGGCCTTATGCGGCACACTAACGTAGGCCATAACGGGTGTCTAGCTGGTCAAAGCGATGCGGAGACTGTAAAAAAACTGTCGCCTTTCCAGTGATATATCGGCTTATGCTGAAGCGTAAGGCATATGCCGTCACGGAGCGAGGTTTTCGACTTGAAGACGGCCCTCGAACTTCTTGGCATCCCTGTGCAAGAGAATAACCTGTTCGGCCTCGGAGAGGCCGTCGGCCGCCGTCTCCTGAAAGATCTCCAGCGCGCTGCTGGCTGCTGCCGCGGCCTTCGGAGAGACAACTGTGAAGCGCTGGCGCACGCCGCGAAGCTTTTCTTCTCCCAGCGTCCCCCATTCGCAATCGGTGTAACTTGAGAAAGCCTGGCTCGCGACGACCTCCGTCGAATATTTCTTGGTCAGCGACTGCAGCCTCTCGACCTCATTGACCGCTGCGCCAAAGGCCGAAAAGGTCAGCCGGTCCTTCAATCCGACATTGCCGAACATGACGTTGCCGACATGCAGACCGATCCCGTAGCGCACCTCGCTCAGATTACGCGACTGGCGATCGCTGTTGAGCGCGGCAACGCGACGCTGCGCTTCGAAAACAGCCGACAGCGCGGCTTCGCACGCGACCTTGGACGGGTCCTTGTGCCGGCCGCACGGATAGACCGCCAGAAAACCGTCGCCGAGAAAGCTCAAGATCTCGCCGCCATTGCGATTGAAAGGCGCAGCAATCGCATCGAAGAATTCGTTCAGCGTGTCGATATAGGCTTGGCGCCCTTCCTTTTCGGCAAAAACCGTGGATTGCCGCATGTCGCCCATGACGAGCGCTGCTCGGATCGTCTCTCCATCGCCACGGCGGATTTGGCCGTTCAGCACGCGCTTCCCGGCATCGCCGCCGAGATAGGTGGTCAGCATATTGTTGGCGAGCTTGCCGAGAACCGCCATCTTGGCGGCCATGGCGAGATGGTTCTGCATACGCATCAACGCGCCGATCATATCCTCGCTGAAACCACCGATGTTGTCGGTGGACCAGGAGCCCATCATGCCCTGCATCGAACCGGCCCCGAATGTCTGCACGAAGGCCATGTAGTCGGTCACCTTCTCCTTGCGCAGGTCCTCGAAGATCGGAAACTCGACCGCGCCGTCACTGTCGATCCGGCGACGCAGGTGCTGAAGATTGTTGGAGAGAAGATAATAATAGGGGCTGCGCATGAAACGTTCCGGCTGTTCGTTCCCGTGCCGGTAGCCCTCGATCGTCAGACCGCCACCCCGACGCCAGGTAAAGCCGAGCGCGTCATAGAGCGGATGAAGCATGGAGAAGGTCAGATGCACGCGCTTGAGCGGCATCCCGGTGGCCGCCATGCGTTCGCAGAAACCGCGAACGACGGTTTCCAGGTTCTCGCCCGTTAGGGCGGCCTGCGTCAGCCATTCCGCAACTTTATCGATAAGAATATCAGAGACACCCGAATTGATTGACATTATTCCCGCGGCCCATCCTGCAATGCTTGATGCCTTCCCCCGACCATGGCGCACCGTCGATTTCGCCGGCATCCGTATCCGGGACTTCCAGCCCATCGTCAAAGACTGAAAGAAGCATCGTGCGACGGCACCGACACGTTCCATTGCCACCTTGGATCGTGCAGGCACCCAAAATATCGACTGTATTTCCTCACACCCCGCACATGAGATGTGGCAAAAGGACAGCCGCCACAACCAACGACTCTCGTTTTGTTCTCATTGAGATAAGGCGCATATTCAGCTGACACAATGGGCAAAAAGCAAATGGATCGATAATATTGCGACCGCAGCCCTGCGCGCCGCAGATGAAATCATTCGCCCGCGGCAAGCGCGGGCGGCCGCTTTCCCCGCAACGCCATGGCTGCCATAGCATACCCCCCGCTCGCCCCATCGATGAAGTGCATATGGTCGCGCATGAGAGGCGTCGGAACGAAACAGGTCATCAGCGCACTGTCCTGCCGATGCAGACCGAAGCGACACACGCCTTCTGCCTCTGCCTGGCGTAAGCGTGCCTCGATACGTTCGAGATGTTCGGCATCGACATCGATGGTCATTTTCAGACCGTCATCGAACTTGCGGAAATCGGAATTCGCAGCGAGATCGCGCCGATAGGCCTTAGCATCGAAGAATGCTGCCCTCACGCGGAACTTGTCGAGGCTCCAGAGCAGGATGACCTGGGCGTCGATAAGAAGCTTGCGCCACCAGCGGTTGGCCGGAGCGGCAAGAGCCCGGGCTTCGATATCGACACCATCGAACCTCAATGCTGGCGTCGGGCCTTCAACCGGTACGGGATGGCTGTCGCGGCTCTGCTCTGCAGAGATGGCGATGATATCGGCGACCAATTGCTGAAACTGCGGACCGTTTCCAGCCTCGCCGGGGATGGCGATGATGGAGATGATCTCGCCATTTTGCGCCTTTATCGGATTCCAGCGGCAGGAAAGCCCTGTTAGATCGGGCTCCGCCCTTTCCGGCGGCGCTTCGACGATGAAGCGTCCTTCCTTCATCTGCCGTTCTGCCCAGCTCGTGCCGCCGCCCGAAAACATGGCGTAGGAAACATGGTCGTTTGGGTTGAAACGCGCGACCTGCACGTCGAACCCCTCGTCGCGGATGGCGGTCATCGGCACCAAGGCGGTGCGGAGATCGAGCTGCAGCTCTTCCATCACCCAGCCCCGCACCGCTGAAAGCGCCTGCCGCGCCCGCTCCTCGCCGGAGGGCGGGACTGCCACCAATGCGCCATCCCCGCCGAAGGCGAAAGGATAATCNCCTCGATCCAAAGCGTTCANCACGGCGGAAATCACGCTGGCGCCNGCCATGTTGACCGACTTGTAATGACCCGCGGCAATCGCCTTTGTCGAGCTGACGATGTCGGCGATCGCAATCAACCAGTCACCCGGCAGGGGCTGNTAGTTGGCGCTATCGGTCACNCCCTCGAAACGGGTGAAACCCGAAAGCTTGTGGAAGAAATCATCGTTGGACGGCTCGGCCATGATATCCCCCTTCTGTGAACGCCGCGACAATCTATCCCTACATCATATGCGTCGAAAAGCCAGCAGGTGGTCGACGCCGCGATGCCCGCCATGCTAGGCCACGGCGGGAGAGGCATAGAACGCCAAGGATATTTCAAATACGATGAGCCGCCTGGATAGTTTCATTCGCCGCCTCAGTGCGCAGCGCGACATTCTCAACGCCGTTGCCGATGAGGTGAAAACGCTCGACGGCCCGGTGCTGGAGCTTGGCCTCGGCAACGGCCGCACCTTCGATCATCTGCGCGAACTCTTCCCCGATCATCGCATCGTCGCATTCGACCGGACGGTCAATGCCTATGGTCCTTCCATGCCGTCGGCCGAAAACCTTGTTCTCGGTGAGATCAAGGACACGGCGAGAACTTTCATTGGCGCCAACGCCTCGCTCGCCCATGCCGATATCGGCACCGGCTATGAAGACAAGGATGCGATAACATTGACCTGGCTGCCGGAAATCATGGCTGGCGTGTTGGCATCCGGCGGGCTTGCGGTCAGCGGCCTTCCCCTAGACCATCCGGATCTCGAGGCGCTGCCGCTGCCCTCGAGCGTCAGGGGCGGGCGCTATTTCATCTATCGGCGCAGTTAGGGTCAGCGCAGAAACAGGACGTCGAACTGTTCGCCCGCCACCGGCAGTTCGACCACCTTCATGATCCGCTCGCCACTTTCGAAGAAGGCGAGACATTCGCTATAGTGCCGGGCAAGATCGGCGACGAAGTCTCTGGTCTGATCCTTGCCGTAGAAGGCCGGCGTGAATTCCATGTAGAGCGGCACTTTTCGAGCCATCAATGCGCCCATCGAACGGCAGGCAACCGGCTCGTACCCCTCGATGTCCATCCAGATCAGCCCGATAGCGGCGGGATCGACGCCTGCCTGCAGCAGAATATCGCCGACCGGCCGGACAGGCACCGAGATCTTCTCGTCGGTCGCGCTTTGCCGCAGCGCACTGCTTTTGCCATGGTTCTTGTGATTGAGATAGAAATCGAGCTGCCCCTCGCGATCGCCGGCGGCGCAATTGACCGCACTCACCATTTCCTGCAGGCCATTATCAGCAATATTGACTGCCAGCAGGCGAAAATTGCGCGGGTCCGGCTCGACGCTGACAATGCGGTGATAGGCACCGCTGAGGGCAAAATAGCAGGTCTGCGTGCCGATATTGCCGCCGAGTTCCAGTAGCGCCGATCCCTTACGCAACAGGCCGTGCTCGCGCAGGACACTCAGCAGGCGATCGACATGGTCGCGCTCGAAATGCCCTTTGCGAAAAACCTTGCGGCCGATGTAGTCGGCCGGCGAGAAACTGAGGACATGATCGCCGCAATCGACCCTCATCGTCTTCACGCGGGGACCTATGGCACTGATAAGAATATCCCGGCCGAGCCTCGTGTCGAACAGGCGCGTGGCGATCGCGTCCCGCTTGCGGCGAAAAGCTCGCTTCCAGTATTTTCTTGTGAGAATCTTGGCGTCAAACATGAGCGCCATCTCTACACCGGCGCCATTCCGTTGCAAACGGACAAGGGCAACGCCGCCGCCACTCTCTGAAAATCAGGCAAAGTGGGCGCTCGCCTCTTTCGAAACGATATAGACCCGCAAGGGCTCGCCCCGGCCTCTGACGGCAATCTCGCGGCTTTCGGTGTCGGCGATATCGGTTTCCGAAAGCTGCGCCACCGGCTCCGAAAAGACCAGCGCGGCGTTGAATTCCTTGGCGACGCTTTCCAGACGGCTGGCAACATTGACGGTATCGCCAATTGCCGTCACGTTCTTGACGCTGCCATAGCCCATCGATCCCACGACGGCGAGGCCGGTGTGGATGCCGATGGCGATTTCGAGCGGGGCAGCCAAGTCATCAGCCAGCTCGGCACTGAGCTTGTCGATCTCCCGGATGATTGCGGCGGCCGCCTTCAGGGCCTGACGATTGGCCTCCTTCGGGGTTGCGCGAAGGCCGAAGAGCGCCATGGCGCCATCGCCGATGAACTTATCCATCCGGCCACCATTTTCTTCGATGATGCGGCCAACGATGGCGAAATAGCGGTTGAGCAGGAAAACGATGTCGAAGGGTAGCCGCGATTCCGTTAGCGAGGTGAAATGGCGCAGATCGCAGAAGAAGACAACGATCTCGCGCTCGCGGCCGGGACTTGCGGCCTGCGTGTAGACCGGGATCGTCGCCTCGGCCATCGGCGTCAGCAATGGCACCACGCTGACATTGCCGGTCGGGCGCAGCTGGCAGGCAAGCCTGACATCCGGTGTGGCGCCGATACGGTTCAGGGTCTTCTGCTCCAACGGCTCGGGCGGCGGCAGGTTTTCCGCCCCCTCGATGATCTGTACGCGGCAGGTGGAGCATTGCCCCTTGCCTCCACAGACCGAATAATGGGGGATACCGCCGAGACGGCTTGCCTCAAGCACGGTAAAGCCGCGCGGTGCGTGCACGATTTCCCCGCCTGCATAACGAATGGCGACCTGATATTGCCGTTCTCGCAGTCTGCGATGCGCTCGGAAGGCAAAAAGAACGGCGATCGACAGACTGAAGGCGCCATAGAATCCGGCGCGGTAAGGCCACAAGTCTTCCGCCATCCTACCGCCGGGCGCCGAGCCTGTTTCGCCAAAGCTTCGTACATCGCTGTAATAGCCGCCTGGATAGCCGCGCTCATCCTCTTGGGCGACCTCATGCGCCACCGTCTTGCCCATTGCGGCAAAGCCGAGCAAAGCGAGAATCGGCAGGACGATGGCAAGCGACAGCATGACGGGCGCGATCGCCATATACCAGGGGCGGTAACGCAGCCAGAAATGAACGCCGATGCATCCGTGAAGCCAAACGATCAGGAGAACGAACGACTGGCGCATCCCATTGAAGGGCGAAGTCACCCACAAGGTGCGCACGACCGCCTTATAGGTGTCGTGATAGCCGTAGACCTCATGAACGATGCGTGTCGCAACGATATGGTCGATCAGCAGGAGGGGCACCAGCAGACCGGTAACGATCTGAAAAGCCTCGCCGGCGGGCATGACGAGCGTCCTGCGCTTGTAGAGCATTCGCAACACGAGCAGGATATGCAGGATCAGCGCCCCATAGAGCAGCACGGTTCCGACCGGATTGCGCCAAACCACCATGAACCAATGTTGCGCATGTTCGGCCATGCCGAGCGAGATCAGGCCGAGGGAATGGTTGGCCAAATGCATGATGACGAAAGCAAAAACGATCAGACCCGAGCCGAGACGCAGCTTTCGCACAAGGCGATCGGTCATGATTGGCTTTCTTGCCTCTATGGTCATCAAACCCAATGTATATTGCCCGTTCACAACTGATCCGAAAACGGTTATCGCCTATTCATCTACAGCGCCGCGCGTCAAATATGACGCGCAAAGGTCACTGTAGCACTTTTAACCTGCTGCATAATTTTATCCTCAAATCGATCCCGATTTAAGGAATTATGCAGTAGCCGCAACGCCGCATGCTGTCGAGGATGCGGCTTTTTGAAGCAGGGATCTTATTGTCACGCAACGGGTCGGAATTCGGGCAATCCTTTCACGATTCGGGCTTCTGCCATCACTTAATCGTCAACCGTGTGACGACACCATGAAGATAGCCTTTTACGCTCCCTTGAAGTCGCCTGCCCATCCGGTCCCATCCGGTGACCGGCTGATGGCGCGCCAGATCATCGCAGCATTGAAGATGGCGGGCCATCAGGTTGACGTCGCTTCCGAATTGCGCAGCTTCACGCCCACTCCGGACGCCGGCCCACGCGTGGAGATCGCCCGGCAGGCGAAAAGTGAGGCGGAGCAATTGCTGGAGCAGTGGCAGCATACGGCATCGCCGGATCTATGGTTCACCTATCATCCCTATTACAAGACACCCGATCTCATCGGCCCGTTCGTCGCTAGGAGGCTTAATATCCCCTATGTCACGGCCGAGGCTTCCTACTCCCGCCGTCATGACGAGACCGGCTGGCACGAGAACCAGCGCCTTATTGCCGATGCGGTAAGGCTTGCCGCCGTTAATCTGTGCTTCACCGAGCGCGACCGGACCGGTTTGCTCGATGCGATTCCCGAGGGCCGTTACGAGCGCTTCCCGCCCTTCATCGATACCGCGCCCTTTGCACGCTCCTTCGCCGATCCGCGACGGCTGATTACGGTGGCGATGCTGCGCAGGGGCGACAAGTTCGACAGCTACGCCATGCTGGCAAGTGCGCTCGATCTCATCCGCGATCAGGATTGGACCCTGACCGTCATCGGTGACGGGCCGATGCGCGGCGAGGTAGGGTCGTTATTCTCCGCATTTGGCGAAGACCGCATCATCTGGCGCGGAGAGCGCTCTACCGCAGAGATCGCGCAAGAGCTGGCGACAGCCGGTCTCTACGTCTGGCCAGGATGCAACGAAGCCTATGGCCTCGCCTATCTCGAGGCGCAGGCCGCCGGCCTACCCGTCGTCGCGCAGGCAACGGCCGGTGTGCCGGAAGTGGTGATGGCGGGCATGACAGGACTTCTAACACAGGAAGGCGATATCGAGGCCTATGCCGGGGCTATCGCCGAGCTTTTGAACGACGCGGGCCGGCATCGGGCCATGGCAGACGCAGCCTATGACTTCGTGCATCAGGAGCGCTCACTGCCCGCCGCATCAAAGCGGCTGGAAACCATTCTTCGAAAATATCTGGGAGACTCCTATTATGAGCGATAGAGCCGATTGGCAGCCCCTGCGCGACGAGCTGCAGCGATGGAGCGCGGCCGGGCGAAAGGCGAAGCTATGGTTCCGCGACGACGACGCCATCGAGCCGACCCCTGCCCTCGACCGGCTTCTATCGCTTGCCAATCATTTCGACGTGCCTATCGCGCTTGCGATCATTCCGCAACCGACGGGCAAGGCACTCGCCGAACGGCTGGCGGGCGAAAGCCGCGTCACCGCCACCGTGCATGGCTGGACTCACCAGAACTATGCGCCTGACGACACCAAGAAGCAGGAACTCGGCCTGCACCGGCCGCAGGCGGTCGTGCTCGACGAGTTGCACCGCGGTTTCGATAAGCTCGAAGCTCTTTATGGCAAGCAGTTCGTACCGCTGCTGGTGCCGCCGTGGAACAGGATCGACGATGCGCTGCTGCCGCATCTCGCCCCCTTCGGCTATCGCGCCGTCTCCGTCTTCGGATTGGCAAAACAGGCCCCCATCGGCTTGATCAATACGCATATCGATATCATGAGATGGCACGGGGTGCGTGGCGGTTTACCACATGCCGAAGTGATCGGACGTCTCGTGGAAGAGCTCCGGATCCGCTTCGACGGTCACGACGAACCGATCGGGGTGATGACGCACCATCTCGTCCATGACGATCTCGCCTGGGATTTCGTCGAGACACTGTTCGAGGAAACGGCCGACCATGCCGCCATCGAATGGCGGCCAGTCGGCAACTTCGTATACTAAAGCGCATCGCGCTTAGCTAAGTTCCTGAGCAAGCCCGATGAGGAGCCCTTCAGGCCCGCGGATATAGCAGAGGCGATATGCGTTGCCATACTGGACGACTTCGCCGACGAGCTGCGCACCGCGCTTGCGGAGCCTTTCAAGCGTCTCGTCGATGTCGTCCACGGCAAACATGACCCGGAGATAGCCGAAGGCGTTGACTGGGGCGTTTCGGTGATCCGCGACGATAGCCGGCGCGAGAAGGCGCGAAAGCTCGAGCCGGCTGTGCCCATCCGGTGTGCGCATCATGGCAATCTCGACGCGCTGATCGCCGAGCCCGGTGATACGCCCGGCCCACTCTCCCTCAATCGTCGCCTGCCCTTCGAGCTCAAGGCCAAGTTCGTCAAAGAAATCGATCGCGCCGGAGAGGTCTTCGACGACGATTCCGACATTGTCCATCCGTTTGACGGCCATGCTTGCAACCTCCCGAAAGTCGTTCCAGTCTACGGAGTGTGGCCCGGTCGAACAATGGACGCTTGCGGCCAAACGTACGTCAGAGCTGCAGCGATTGTCCGTCAAAGGCGAAGAACGCTTCGGGGAAGCTCTTCTGCGCATCGTGCTGCATGTCATCCAG
>JGI24740J21852_10000439_pt1 | contig 17770 bp, 20 predicted proteins | sample KBSCornC6_FD_21852 | JGI IMG/M metagenome (IMG submission 21852) | reverse complement strand
CTTCGGTGGCCTTGTTGCCTTCGGCCTCGGTCACCACGCCCATCAGGAAGACGGTCTGCGCTTCGGTCGTCACCTTGATGGAGTTCCAGGGCACGCCCTCCGTGCCGGCCAGCACGCTCTTCACCTTGGTGGTGATGTAGGTGTCGTTGGTGCGCGAGCCGAAGGTGCTCGACATCGGCGTCACCACGATCTCGTTGACGACCTCACGCGCGTTCTGCAGTTTCTGCGCGTACTGGCCGATCTCCTGCTTGGTCTGCTCGGTGCCGGCTTCGCCGGTCAGCAGCACCTTGCGGTTGTAGACCGTCACGTTGACGTGCGCGCGACCGTCGTAGCGCGAGATCAGCGTGTTTTCGGCTTCCATCTGCAAGCCGCGGTCGATGGTCTGCGTGGCGGTCGGGCGGCGGTCGGTGGCCAGTGCCACGCCGCCGGCCACGGCGCCGGCAAACAGCGGGAAGCACGCGGTCAACTGCGTGGCGGTGATGCTAGCCAGGGCGGCCAGCACAACGGTGCGCTTGATACGGGCAGACGTGGGGGACGAGAGTTTCATGCTGTCCTTCAATGAAGTCCGGAAGAGAGAAGAGCGAAGAGCGAGGTTCATGCCGCGCTCATGCCAAGTTCATGCTTCGACACCGAAGGCATCGCGCATCCATTCGATGCGGTTGCCGTCGATGGCGATGACGTCAAAACGGCAGGCAGGCACATCGTCGGCCTGCCGTGCAAGAAAATCTTCGGCCGCGGCAATCAGGCGGCGCTGCTTGGCGGGCGTGACACTGGCGGCGGCACCACCGAAGCGTTGCGTGGAGCGCGCCACGCGGGCACGCACCTCAATGAACACCAGCACGCCGGCGGTGTCGCGCATTACCAGATCGATCTCGCCGCCCTTGCAGCGATAATTGCGGCTGACCAGACCCAACCCCCGTGCCTGCAGATACCGCAGCGCGCGGTCTTCACCGGCCTCGCCAGTGGCGGCGGCGGTGGTGGGCTGGGGAGGTACGGGCTGCGGCGCGTGCATTGGCGGTTTGAACCGACTGACTAAGAGAAGTTCTCGTGAGTGATCCTGACTGGACCCTGCTGGCGCACGACCAGCACTATCCCGCCGGCGCATTATATGTGGTGGCCACCCCCATCGGGAACGCCGCCGACGTGTCCCTGCGCGCGCGCCATGTGCTCGGCCTGGTCGATGCGGTGGCCTGCGAAGACACGCGCAACACCGGGCAGTTGCTCAATCGCCTGGGCCTGTCTCGGCCGATGCTGGCCGCGCACGAACACAACGAGCGCGAAGCTGCCGAGCGCATCGTCGCGCGTCTGGCGCAGGGCGAGCGTATCGCCTATGTGTCTGATGCGGGCACGCCGGGCGTGTCGGACCCGGGCGCGCGCATTGTCGAGGCCGTGCGTGCGGCGGGCCATCGCGTGATCCCGCTGCCGGGGGCGAGCGCGGTGGTGACGGCGCTCTCCGCTGCCGGCGAGCTGCTCGCGACGTCCGATGGGCAATTCACCTTTGTCGGCTTTCTGCCCCCCAAGGCGGGCGCGCGCGATACGGCCATCCGCCAGTGGGCCGCACATGGGCCGGCATGGGTGCTGTACGAAGCGCCGCATCGGATCGATGCCACGCTGGCGGCACTGGCCGAACACTTGCCCGCGCGGCGCATTCTGATCGGCCGCGAGCTGACCAAGCTGTTTGAGCAGATCGTCGTGTTGCCGGCCGCCGAGGCGCCTGCGTGGCTGGCTGCCGATGCAACGCACGCCAAGGGCGAGTTTGTGCTGGTGGTGGAAGGCGCGGGTGCACAGGATGCAGCGCCGACCGCTATGGCGGCTGACCAGGTGTTGCGCCTACTGCTGGCCGAGTTGCCCGCCAAGCGGGCGGCCAAGCTGGCCGGGGCCATTACGGGGGCACCCGTCGACGCGCTGTATCAAAGCGCGCTGGCGCTCAAGAACGAGGGGAAGGATTAGCGGCGGGCTTTGGCGCGGCGCTTGACGGCTTTTTTCTTGACCGGTGCCGGTTCGTCGGCGCCTACGTCGGCGTCGCCGTCATTGCTGGCGAGATCCGTTTGCGTGAGTTCCGGGCGCAGGGCATCGACCTCTGCGCGCGACAGTCGGCGGATCTCCACCTGCGTCGAGCCGCGCTTGACGAAGTCGAGCCGCTTGGCAGCGGCATACGACATATCGAGGATGCGCTTGCCGTGGTACGGGCCGCGATCCGTCACCTTGGCGACGACGACGCGGTCGTTGGACAGATTGCGCACCAGCACCCAGCTCTGCAGCGGCAGCGAGGGGTGCGCCACGGTGAAGGCGTTCATATCGAAGCGCTCGCCGCTGGCGGTGCGGCGGCCATGGAACCCACGGCCGTACCACGAGGCGACGCCGCGCTGCTCGAACGTGCCGAGATCGGCGCGCAGGCCGGGCTCGGTATTGGCGTCTTCCAGCTTCAGGCCGCTGGATTCCGGTACGCCGCGGAACGACAGCGTGCCCCAGGCATCGGGGTTGTCGCGCGGGTCCGCCAGCTTGGCGGTGGGCTTGTTGGCCTGCGGGCCAGTGTGCCCCGTCGTGGGCGGCTCGCCGGGGACGGCGGCACAGCCCGCCAGCACCAGCAGAGCGGTGCCGTGCGCCAGCCAGGCACGCAGCGTGCGGCCAGCCGGCAGGCGGGAGAACGGGTGGGTCAACTTTGGCATGGGCGCGAGTCTACCACGCAAGATTCCGCCGACTATTTACATTTCCTATTAAAACGACCGCATCATGCGGGCATCTGGCGTCATTTTTGTAATATTTTCTTTCTGGTGTAACGGCAAACGCCGCCAGCCCAATGCTGGCGCGGGCTTGGGCCGATACAATTGCCCATCCTCTCTTACGCGATACATGCGCGAAACATCACATGAAAGTCGTCGTCATTCCCGTTACGCCGTTTGAACAGAACTGCACACTGCTGATCGGCGACGATGGCGCGGCCGCCGTCACCGATCCGGGCGGCGATATCGATCGCATCCTGGCGGCTGCCGAGCAACACGGCGCGCGCATCGAAAAAATCCTCCTCACGCATGGCCATGTCGACCACTGCGCCGCCGCCGATGCGCTGCGCACGCAGCTCGGCGTGCCGATCGAGGGCCCGCAGAAGGATGAGGCGTTCTGGATCGACCAACTGCCCACGCAAAGTCAGCGCTTCGGTTTTCCGCCGGCCAAGGCGTTCGTGCCCGACCGTTGGCTGGAAGATGGCGACACCGTGGAGGCTGCCGGCCGTACGCTGCAGGTCTTTCACTGCCCTGGCCACACGCCCGGCCACGTCGTCTTCTTCAGCGCGGAAGACCGCGTGGCGATCGTCGGCGATGTGCTGTTTGCCGGCTCGATTGGCCGCACGGATTTCCCGCGTGGCAACCATGCGGACCTGATCCACGCGATCCGCACCAAGCTGTGGCCGCTCGGCGACGATGTCACGTTTGTGCCGGGGCACGGGCCCGTGTCGACCTTCGGCGATGAGCGCGCGACCAATCCGTACGTTGCCGATCGGCTGTTCGCCAACGAAGGCACATCATGAGCGACACCCCCAGCGATACGAGCGACAGCGACGACCCCTTCGCCGACACCGCACCTACCGCGCCCGCACCGGCAGACAAACCGCGCCGCAAACGCGGTAACCAGCCGCCGGACACACGGCCCGAAATCTACGTCAGCACCGACGTCGAAGCCGACGGCCCCATCCCGGGCCCGCATTCGATGCTGAGCTTTGCGAGCGCGGCGTATCTGGCGGACAAGACCCTCGTCGGCACCTTTGAAGCGAACCTGGAAACGCTGCCCGGCGCAGAGGGCCACCCCGTCCAGATGCAATGGTGGCAAACGCAGCCCGAAGCCTGGGCCGCGTGCCGCAGCAACCTCGAAGCCCCGGAAGTGGCCTTGCCGCGCTACGTGGAGTGGGTTGAGAGCCTGCCGGGCAAGCCGGTGTTCGTGGCATTTCCGGCGGGGTTCGATTTCACGTACATGTTCTGGTACATGATGCGGTTTGCCGGGCGCTCGCCGTTTGGCTGGGCGGCGCTCGACATCAAGACGCTGGCCTTTGCGCTGACGGGCTTGCCGTATCGACGCAACGTCAAGGCGGCCTTCCCTGCGCAATGGCACGACCCGCTGCCCCACACGCACATCGCCCTGGATGACGCGAAGGAGCAGGGCGCCCTCTTCTGCAACATGCTCGCCGAGTTGCATAAACGGGCAACTGAGCGCGAAGCGCAACAGGCCGCCGCGCGCGCCGCGCAAGTGTCCGACCAAACCGCTCAGGATTGAGCGCCGGATTGGACGTCTGGTGGGGCGTCGAAGGCATCACGCATTTCGCGAAGAGCCGCATACCGTTTGCGTCTTGCCCGCGTGATCCGCGCACCATGACGCAACGCAACTTGCGGCACTGCAAACCCGCGTCTACGCTGGGCTTGTGCGAGGCGACCAGACGACTGCGCCACCCGGCGCCGACAAGCAAAGCCACTCGCATACGCCATTTGCTTGCCGTATCGTTTTCGGGCCGCACGTACCCCCGACGCCGGTGCGTGCCGGCGTCGGCTATTCGCTAGCCAACGACGGGAGGTACCGCGATGCGCTTTTCCCGTGACGCGTTTGATACGCAACACTTGCGAGCGATGACGGAGCGCTTGCATTGGCATCGCAAATCGTCCGCGAAGGCCGTTCCGCTGAGCATGCGCGCGCAGTTGCATCGTCCGCACAGCAGCGAGAGCGACGAGGCGGAAGTGATGAAAGTCACCGTGGTGTCGACTGCGGTGGCGCTGGCAGTGGTGCTTGCCGCCCTGCTGGCAATCGGATTCGGGTCAGAAATGGCCCGATTGATGGGCCTGGAATAGACCAGTGCCCGTGCGCGTCTTGACGGACGCAGCCCCGGCCCTCGCGCAAGGCGACACGGCCAACCCTGAACGGCCTGTCCGATGGAAATCGGCAGGCCGTTCAACTTTTGGGGCGCGGGTGTTTGCGTTACTTCAGGAACGCGTCGAGCGCTTCGGGCGACCGGCCGATGGTGGCCTTGCCATCGCGCACGAGCACCGGGCGCTGCAGCAGCTTCGGGTGCTCGGCAATCGCCTTGAGCAGCGCGTCATCCGAGGCGGCGGCCAGGTTGAGTTGCGCGTATTCGTCTTCGTTTTCACGCACCAGACTGCGCAACGGGGTGTCGAGCTGCTTGGCGAGGGTCTTCAACTCGGCCAGCGTGGGCGGCGTCTTCAGGTACTCGATGACTTCGAGCGATTCGCCCTGCTTTGCCGCAAAGGCCTCAGCCTGTTCAAGCGCGGTGCGCGATTTGGAGCAGCGTGGGTTGTGATAGATCTGCATGGTCGAGATGGCTGACGGGTGCTTGGGGGTGCCATCTTAATGGGTTGGTGCGGTGGAGGATTTCGCCTCTCGCTAAGAGGGGATTCGTCGCAATGGCACTGCAACTGCAGACGCAAAAGGGCCGGCAACGCCAGCCCTTTCCCATGCATTGACGACGAGGTTCAAGCGCCGCCGAGCAACTCCGCCACGGCACAACCCACCACCACCGTGGCACCGCGCAGATCGTTCAGGCGCAGGTTCTCATCGGTGTTGTGGCCGCGCGCTTCCATCAACGTGCGCGGGCCGGCCCCGTACAGCACCGTGGGCACGCCCTTCGCCGTGTAATGGCGCGCATCGGTATACAGCGGCACGCCGTGCACGGGCACCTCGCCGCCAAACACGGCCAACGCGTTGCGACGCAGTGCGCCGATCAGCGTCTGCACACCTGGCAACTCGGCCAACGGCTCGGCCAGCAGAATGCGCTCGACCGACACGGCAATGCCCGGCCGTTCGGCGGCAGCGCGTTCGATCACGGCGCGCAGCTCGCCTTCGGCATCACGCCCCGCTTCTTCGGGAATCATCCGGCGGTCGATGCGGAAAGTCGCTAGATCAGGCACCACGTTGGTGTTGATGCCACCCTGGATCAAACCGACGTTCAACGTCGCATGGTCGATGCCCGGCACTGCCGATTTGCGCGTCGCCAGTTCTGCGCGATACGCATACACGGCCTGCAGGATATGCGTGGCCGCTTCAATCGCGTCGATGCCGGTGTGAGGCATCGCAGCGTGCCCCTGCTTACCGCGCACCGTCGCCTGCACGTGCAGACAACCGTTGTGCGCCGAGGTGATGCCGTACGCAAACCCCGCCGAGATGGCGTAATCCGGCTTGCTCAGGCCTTGATCCAGCAGCCACTTCGGGCCGATGTCGCCGCCGGTTTCCTCGTCGTACGTGAAGTGCAGTTCGACCGTGCCGTTGAGCTTGGCGCCGCGCTTTTCAGCGTCGATCAACGCGAGCAGCGCCCACGTGTACGTTGCGAAGTCCGACTTGGAGACCGCCACGCCACGGCCAAACATGGTGGGGCCGTGTTCGGTCTCGACGATCTCGCCGCCGTATGGGTCGTGCGTCCAGCCCAGGCCGGGCGGAACCACATCGCCGTGCGCATTCATGGCCACGGTCGGGCCGCCGCTGCCGAACGTGTGGCGCACGATCAGGTTGGTGGCGCTGATCATGCCGGCAGCACGCACCTGCGCTTCCGGTACGACGTGCGCCTCAACCGTCAGGCCCAGCGCTTCCAGCAGCGCCTTGGCACGTGCCGCATGCGGGGCGCAGTCGCCAGACGGGTTGTCCGACGGCACCTTCACCAGCTCGCGCAGAAACGCGATTTGCTGCGGATGCACGGCCGCGACAAACGCGCGGATGTCTGCGTCGATGCCGGCGGTGGTGAGTTGAGCCTGCGTCATGTCGATGTCTCCCGGGTTGTTGTTGGAAGGGGTTCGAAAGTGACTGAGCCCCCGTTGTGCGGGGGCCCAGGGTTGGCACCGATGAAGTGTCGGGTTACTTGGCGGCTTGCATGGCCTCGTCGGTCAACCACACCGATTCGGGCAAGTCCTGCTCATCGCAGTTATGGCCTTCGCCGCCACGGTCGACGACGATGAAATCGCTCACCTCGCCCAGCGCCAGCAGCGGGTGGTGCCACACGCCGCGCGCGTAGTTCACGCCCTGCCAGCCGCGCGAGACAAATGCGCGCAGCTTGGACGGATCCAACTCACCGGCAGGCGCCACCACCACGAGGTACGGCTTGTCGTTCAGCGGAATGAACGCCTGGCTGCCACGCGGGTGGCGCTCCAGCATCTTCACCTCGAACGGCAGCGCGCGCGGCTGGCCACGAAACAGGTTGATCAGCGCCCGCCCGCCCTCGCCCACATCCACGTTGGCGAGGTCATGAAAGCGCATGGTCGTGCCCTGGTTGATGGGGAACTGCTTCGCCCCCTCCAGCTCGATCACGTCGCCGAACGGCGCGAAGGCTTCACGCGTCAGTGGCTCGATGGTCAGCGCAATACGGGGGGAGGCAACCACTGCGGTGTCTTCACTCATTCAAGCACTCCCCACAGGCGCAGACGCGACACGCCACCGTCCGGGAACATGTTGAAGCGCACGTGCGTGACGAGGCCCAGATCAGCGATTTCGGCTTCGTAGTAGTGCTGCAGGTCCATCTGCAGCTTTTGCTCGGGCAGCAGCGTCTGCCAGAACATCGCCTGCGTCTTCAGCGAGCTGTCCGTGCCGCCCACCACGCGTGCGGCTTGGATGGACACGCGGTCGGCAAAGTTACCTTTGAAGTGCGCGGTGTCGACTTCGATCTTGCGGATGCGGCCCGGGTGCGCCAGCGCGATCACGCACCAGTCGTTGCCCGGCTCGCGGCGGCGGCGCGTTTCCCAGCCGTCGCCCATGTTCACGCCGCGACCCGGCATCAGCATGCGCGAGGCCGGCCCGAAGTGTTCGTTGTTGGCTTCGACCACGTAGGCGCCGTTTTCCATGGCGGCCAAGTCGAACAGCTTGCTGCGGTCCGCGCCCTTCCAGTCGACTTGCGGCTGGCCATATACACGCAAGCGCGCGATGCCGCCGTCCGGGAAGATGTTCACGCGCAGGTGCGTGAAGGCGCCCGGGTGGGTCACGGCGACGTAGGCGTGGCTGTTGCCTTGCAGCGTGGTCGACGGAACGATCTCGGTCCACTGCGTGGCATCGGTCGGCTCGCCGTCCGGCAGGTAGGCGGCTTCGATGGACGCGGCCGGCGGGAAGTTGCCGGTGAAGTGGCTGGTGTCGATGTCCACGCCCTTCACGACGCCCGGGCGGGCCAGCTTGACGATGCAGTGGTCATAACCGCCGTTGCGGCGACGGCGCGTTTCCCAGCCGTCCATCCACTTGCCATGGTCGTCGTACTTGCCCGGGATGAACACCGCCGGCTCGGGATTGAGCATGCGGTCTTTCGGTGCGAAGAATTCGTCGGTCGCGAACAAGGCTTCGGCGCCCAGGCGCGGGTCGGCCAGGTTCGGGTAACGGCGGGTGAATTCTGGGGCGTTCGGATCGAGCGTAGGCAGCGCCATGGGAAAACTCCTTGGTATTTGTCTCTGGATGTTATACGGCAGGCCCATCGAACAAAAACAGCGCGTCAGAACAGTCGAAACTGTGGCGATGGGAGCGCCGGGAAGTGCAGCGTAGAAGGCGGAAGCACAAGGCTTCGCGGGACTGCATGGACCGATCCTAGCACGTGAATTCAAGAATTGCATACAAAAAATGTATCGCCTATGATGCCGTCACCGCTCAACAATTCGCGACAACAATTTGGTGCGATGCAGCGAGCGTGACGGGGCTTTTCCGACAATCGCGACAGACGAACGAGGAGGCTCATGACATCTGAAATCCAAAGGAGGATTCACCATGCAACGCTTTACGCGCCCCTTGTTCGGGCAGGTTTTGATTGCCTTGGCGGTGGGCATCGCGCTGGGCATCTGGGCGCCTGAATTTGCGCAGAAACTGCAGCCGCTCGGCGACGGCTTTCTGAAGCTGATCAAGATGCTGATTGCGCCGATCGTGTTCTCGGTGGTGGTGGTGGGCATCTGCGGTGCCGGTGAGCTGAAGAAGGTCGGGCGCGTGGGCGGCAAGGCCGTCATCTACTTCGAGATCGTCACGACGATTGCGCTGGCGTTGGGCATTGCGCTGGCCTACCTGTTCGGGCCAGGCCACGGCATGAATGTGGACCCAAAATCGCTCGACCCGGCCGCCATGGCCTCGTACATGACGACGGCCAAGCAAGTGGAATCGACCGGCGTGGCCGCGTTCTTCCTCAAGCTGATTCCAGATACCTTCGTCAGCGGCTTTGTGAAGGGCGACATCCTGCAGGTGCTGCTGGTGTCGATCCTTTTTGGCTGCTCGCTGTCGCTGCTGGGTGAGCGCACCAAGCCGCTGGTCTCGTTCATCGACCAGCTCTCGCATGTGCTGTTCCGCATGATGGCCGTGATCATCCGCCTGGCGCCGCTGGGCGTGCTGGGTGCGGTGGCCTTTACCGTGGGCAAGTACGGCGCGGGTTCGCTCAAGCAGCTGGGCTTCCTGGTGCTGCTGTTCTATGCGGCGGTGGTGATCTTCGTGGTGGTGGTGCTGGGCGGCATCCTGAAGCTGGCGGGCTTCAACATCTTCAAACTGATCCGCTTCCTGCGCGCAGAGCTGCTGGTGGTGCTGGGTACGGCATCGTCCGATGCGGTGTTGCCGTCCATCATGAACAAGCTGGAGAAGATGGGCATCAAGCGCTCGGTGGTGGGCCTGGTGATCCCGACCGGCTACTCGTTCAACCTCGATGCCTTCTCGATCTACCTGACGCTGGCGGCCGTCTTCATCGCCCAGGCGACCAACACGCCGCTGGCGTTCCAGGATTTGCTGCTGATCCTGGGCGTGGCGCTGGTGACCTCCAAGGGTGCGCACGGCATTCCGGGTTCGGCCATCGTGATCCTGGCGGCCACGCTGTCGGTCATTCCGGCCATTCCGGCCATCGGGCTGGTGCTGGTGCTCTCCGTCGACTGGTTCATCGGCATTGCCCGCGCATTGGGCAACCTGATCGGCAACTGCGTCGCCACCGTGGTGATCGCGGCGTGGGAGAAGGACATCGATCGCGTGCGTGCCAACGCGGTGCTGGACGGCAAGATCGACATCACCGAAGAAGGCGAAGCGATTGCCCACGGCCAGGGTGTAGCCGCATCGGCCGCCCACACGCTGCCGCATGCCTGAGGCGGCCCTGCTGTCGGACGGCGGTAAAATTGGCGCCATGACCGAAACCACCGCCGCCGACATCTCCTCCGAAGGCATTGCCGACGACATCGCCCAGGCGATCGTCGCGCACCGTCTGCCGCCGGGCACCAAGCTGCGCGAAGAGGCGCTGGCGAAGGTGTACGGCGTCAGCCGCACCAAGATTCGCGCGGCGCTGCTGATGCTGGCCAAGGACAAGCTGATCCGCATGGAGCCGGATCGCGGTGCGTTCGTCGCCAAGCCCGACGAGACCGAGGCGCGCGAGGTGTTTGCCGTGCGCCGCGTGCTGGAGGTGGCGCTGGCGCGCGAGTTCATCGCCAAGGCCACGCCTGCCGACTATGCGCGGCTCGAAAAGCACTTGGCGGAAGAGCACAAGGTGGCCGCCAGTGGCAACGTCGCCGACGTACCGCGCCGCAATCGTCTGATGGCCGATTTTCACCTGCTGATGGCCGATGTGGTCGGCAACAGCGTGCTCAAGGAAATGCTGCGCGAGCTGTCTGCGCGTAGCTCGGTCATCACGATGCTGTATCAGTCCACGTATGACGCGGTGCGCTCCTCCGACGAGCACACCGCGTTTCTGGAAGCCGCCAAGCGCGGTGATGTGGAAGGCGCCATCGCGCTCATGGAAGAACACATGGCGCATACCGAGAGCTCGCTCAAGTTCGAATCGCCGGGTGGCCGTGCGACGGACCTCGTGGCCGCCCTCCTCGCCTGACCGCGCGTGCCGACTTACACGCTGCGTGCGCCAGTCTCTGTCGAGCTGGAAATCAAGAAAAGCCGTTTCATTGGATGGGCTGTACCGGTTGAGGACCGCGCCGCCGCCATGGAGGTCGTGGCGCGTCTGCGCGCCGAGCATCCTGCGGCCACGCACGTCTGCTGGGCGCTGCTGGCCGGCGGACAATCCGGGATGTCCGATGACGGCGAGCCCTCCGGCACCGCCGGTCGCCCGATTCTCGAAGTCCTGCGCCATCACGATCTGGACAGCACGCTGGGCGCCGTCGTGCGCTACTTCGGCGGTGTGAAGCTGGGCGCGGGCGGCCTCGTGCGCGCCTACACCGATGCCATTGCCAGCGCGCTCATGCAAGCCGAACGCGTGGAGCGCATCGCGCGCACCTCGCTCACGCTCGTGACCGACTATGCCGATGAGGCGCGCATCCGGCGGTGGATCGACGACCACGGCTATGCGCTGCTCGATGCGGCCTACGATGCGGGCGTCACGCTGACCGTGCGGTTGCCTGTGACGGACGAAGCCGAAGCACGGGTCACGCTGCGGGATTTGACGCAGGGGCGTGTGGTGATCGACTAGCTTGCGTGCAGCCTCACAAGCGGCGGCTGAGGCTGCATGCAAGCGGACGCTATGTTGCTGGCGCAACGGTCGTTACTGAATCACCCTGCTACGCGGCGTCACGCGAGGATCGTCACAGAGTTTTTGGCATCCGTTGTTGCATAGGGGGGTGAGCTCGATATCAACCTGATAGAGGTCTAGCGTTCCATCGCGCTTCCTCACCATGTCGTCGGTAAACGTCATTTTGTCGACGATTATGTTTTCGCTCTTGATTCCGAGTTGTTGGAGGTACGTCGTAGCAACGTTGGCTCGTGCCTCCTTAAGATACTCACCGTTTCGCTCCTCCGTGTAGGCGCCAGATATGACGACAGCTTGAATATCAACGTCCGGCCATTTCCTTGCCTCGATTACCGCGACGGCAATCTTTAGTCTGTCGGCAGCCGCAATGTTTACGCCATTCAATGGGAGCGGGATACGAACTGACTCCCCCACCGTACATGCATATGCAGGGGCGGCATGGACAATTGCTGATAGCGCAACTGCGACCAATACAGCTCTCATGTTGGTTTTGAAGTGATTGGTCATTTCATAATCTTTATATCGAAGGTGGCAATATAGCCCGCTATATTGTCTGCATTGCGAATCGCCTTATCGGGATGCCTCATTGCGAAGATTCGCAATCCGGGCTCAGTATCCGAATAGGCGATATCTTCCGAGTCAAAAGTATCGACGTAGTGGCTGCATTCATGGATGAGTGTCTTAACCTTTGACGCTGCCCACAGGTCACCATCCGAAATTGTGCAGAATCTCGAATAGATGGCAATGACACGCTTTTTTGAGTCCGGCTTGCACACTGCCGCAGTGTTGTCGCCGTTATCTGGATTAACGCTACAGGTCATCTGTCTACTGGTCTCGTCATCCCATCGCACGATTTTTTCGGGCACAAGCTCTTGCATTGCATTGAGCAGCTTTGGAAGTCCGCTTACCAGCGTGGCGCGGATTTCATTGTCAGCTCGACCGAAAAATTGCTTCGCGCGCGCCTGTTCCGGCGCGTCCCATCTCGCCACACCAGCGATGCGCTGCTGTATCAACGACACCGCCGCATCACGTGCCCTCATCACCAGTTCCCGGAAGTCCTTGTTGCTCATGTTGGAGCAAATTGGTGCGGTACTTATCTCAACAACGTGCTCGGACCCGTCTATCGTGTCCGTTGTAGCCGTAGCGACTTCGGTCCATTCCTTTTCCGCCATCGTTCTTATTCTTCCAAGATTTCGAGGCGCAGCTGTTCCGCCCCGCTGGTTTTCACGCGTTCTGTCTTTCCACGCTCATCCGTCGTGCCTTCATATACCTGCCCCGCACCAGTAGTAATGCGATAGCGCAAGCGGGACAATGGCTCGCCGGTACGCGAGTCGCGCAAGACGAACTGCTGGTCGTACACCAAGGTCGGAGTCGCGGCAGGCATGCCGTAACTCGTGGCGGGGCTTGCCTCACTCGTGTCTACGATCTGCCATCGTGCCTTGGCGTATGTCGCAACAATCCGCGGCGGTGTCGAGCACTTGCACAACACCAGATCGCCGCCCACCGCTTGCTCTCGACCGCCCATGAGCATGCGCCCACCTTTTCGGACTGATACACCGTAGGTAATCACTCCGTCGCTTTTACAAGCGACACACCAGGCGCCATCTCCAATGAAGGCGATTCGATGGGGCTTCCCGCTTTCATCTTCGATGGTCGATGGGCAGAAGGTGGCGTGTACATAGCCTCCTTTCCCGCTGGTCAGTGGATCACCGTCTACGGCTGCATAGAAAATGGCCATGCTCAGACCTGCGGGCCGGCTAGTGCGAATATGCTGGATGACAAGACGCCTTCGCGCTCAGGGCTGTCAGTGATCACGTCGCCGTTGCTGAGTTGGCTGCCGACAATGGCATACGCGGCGTCACTCAAGCGGTCTTCCATTGCAACGCCGCTGACAATGGTGGCAGTCGAGCCATCTGCGTAGTGCACGTGGTCGCCCACCATTGCGACACACCCAAGCCGAGAACGCATGGCTGTTTCGCCTGAGACTTCCTGCACCACGCCACCGCGTGCTGTTGTCGCTCCGCGCACCACTTGGCGATACTCAGGCGGTGGTGGCTCCGGCGCATAAGACGGATCGAATAGCCCATGGATCTACTCTCCTTCGGAGACGCTAATCCCTAGCGTGGAGAACGTGCTCACAATGCGGTCGCCATTGCTCAAGCGACTGCCAACCAACGCACAGGGCTGATTGCCGAACACCATGGCACCGCCCGCGCCATCGATAATCACGGCTTGACCACCATCCTCGTACTGCACGATGTCGCCGACTGCTGCAACGGGCAGGCCAACCATGACGATCTTGCTATCGGTCATCACCCATCCGCCGCGCTCGGTTCTTGCTCCCGCGCTTGCGAACAGATGGGTGGTCGATTTCCGCTCAGACATGACGTATCTCCAGTGATGGAATAAGTCATGAATTGAGAATCGAATCGGCTATCTGTTCAATCAGCGATTTCCGAATTATGCGAAAGCCGAAGCTCGGGAAGTTGCGCCGTGAGCTGGAGCGTCTGCCTCCCTACCACCAACGGAGGACGACAAGAACCCAGCGCCGCAGCCAGTCCCCTCGCCAGAAATTCAACCTGACAGCGGCAGCACATGCGGTTCCATTGGGTTGCCGCAAGGGCCGAGTCGGTGGGCGAGCGTCAAAGCACGGTTGGTCTTCGCGTAGACCGCTATGCGTCCGCTGCGCCGAGAGTCACGCTGCGAGATCTGACGCAGGGGCGGGTAGCGATCACCTAGCTCGGGCGCGCAAGCGGCCTCGCATGGTTCGAGGGCGGTAGCGTGTCGGGCGCCGGGTCGGCGCAACATGGCTGTGGGCAGTCCGGTTGGAAGACCACATAGGCGGCTGTCGCCATCTTTGGGGCAGCGCCGTCGTGTTGCACGGCGCGCAGATGCGCATCGGCTTCGGAGGACTCCACTTTGTCGCCGTCGATCCCGACAGCGTTTAACACAGCCTGGAGGCTCCTGAGGCGCAGAACCGCCAGCTCTGCGTCGGCAGCGGGCTCGGGCCCCTCACGCAAGACCACCCTGTACTTGCCGCCGCGAGGGAAATCCTGTTTGAGCTGCGAATCCCATTCCGCCAGCTTCAGGATTTCGGCGGTGGGCGGCGCGGACTCACCGGGCGGGAACACAATCGGATGCTCCAGCCCGGTCAGCTTGCACGCCAGCGCGGAGGTGCTGAGCATGAGGGCGGCGACAACTGCAATTCTGCGTAGCATCTCCCGCCTCCGGTCGTGAGCACGTCCTTACTATGCGCTTGATGGCGAGTCGAGGCCCATCATCCGTTCGGCGCCGGTCACCCCACCCGCGACCAATACCCCGCCTGCCCATACACCGCTTTCAAGTGCTCGATAAAGAACCGGATCTTCGCCGGCACCGGCCGCTGCTGCGGGTACACGGCGAGGATGTCGTAGTCGGGCAGCGCGTAGTCATCGAGCACCGTCATCAGCGCGCCGGATTCCAGCTCGGGCTGGATCTCCCACGTTGAGCGCCAGCCCAGGCCCAGGCCCTCACCCATCCAGCGGTGCAGCAGTTCGCCGTCGTTGCAGTCGAGGTTGCCGTTGACCTTCACGGTGACGGCTTTGCCGTTCTGCTGGAAGTACCAACCGCGCTGCTGGCCGCCCTGCAGGTTGAACGCCAGGCAGTTGTGCTTGGCCAGGTCATCCAGCGTGCGCGGCACACCGTGCTTGGCGAAGTACGCGGGCGTGCCACATACCACGCGCTTGTTCGATGCCAGGCGGATCGCCACAAAGTTCGGATCGATCGCGCCGCCAATGCGGATGCCCAGGTCGTACCCCTCGCGCACCAGGTCGACCACGCGGTCGGTCAGGTTGAACGAGATGCGCACGTCCGGGTTGGCGCGTAGGAAGTCCGGCGCATGCGGCGCGACGTGCTTGCGCCCGAACGCGGCCGGCGCGGAGACGATCAGGTGGCCCGTCGCCTTGTGGCGGCCTTCAGCCACCAGCAGCTCGGCGCGGTCCAGCTCACCCAGCGCCTTCTTGCACTGCTCCATGAACACCGCGCCCTGCTCTGTCACGGCAATGCGGCGCGTGGACCGATGCAGCAACTTCACGCCCAGTCGCGCCTCCAGCGCGTTGATGCGCCGGCCGATCATGACGGGCGTCACGTCCTGCGTGAGCGCGGCGGCGGCCATGCTGCCGTGCTCCACCACGGCGATGAACGCTTCGATTTGCTTGAGCTTGTCCATTCCATCATTCCAGTCTGCAATGTCCAAACAGTGTAGGGAGGATTCCGTACGCGGATTGCCACTATCCAGCGCATATCACCTATGACGAATGACTGAAATGACAGGCAGTGATGTGATCGATGCTCGGGGGAGTCGCTGAATTTCTGCGCTGCACAAAATCGCGCGGAAACGTTGTGACACCGCGTCTCTTCGGCTGATTGTTGACTCGGGATTGCTGCGGCACGCAAACTCATTCGATATGTGAGGTTCACAATCAACTGACGAAATCGGCGTTTATCGGTATCGGCATGCGGGAATAGGATCAGCTCAACGTGATTCCCACCTTCCCCTTCCTGGAGACACCCCATGCCGAAGATGAGAGCGATCGATGCCGCCGTTGCGGTGCTGGAAAAAGAAGGCATCACCACCGCCTTCGGCGTGCCTGGCGCCGCCATCAACCCGTTGTACTCGGCGCTGCGTCGCGCCGGCAGCATCGACCACGTGCTGGCCCGCCATGTGGAAGGCGCCTCGCACATGGCCGAAGGCTACACGCGTGCCGAACCGGGCAACATCGGCGTGTGTATCGGCACCTCGGGCCCGGCGGGCACCGACATGATCACCGGCCTGTACTCGGCCTGGGCGGATTCGATCCCCATCCTCTGCATCACCGGCCAAGCACCGCGCGCCCGCCTGTACAAGGAAGACTTCCAGGCCGTCGACATCGAGTCGATCGCCAAGCCGGTTACCAAGTGGGCCGTCACCGTGCGCGAGCCGGCGCTGGTGCCGCGCGTGTTCCAGCAAGCGTTCCACCTGATGCGCTCGGGCCGTCCGGGTCCGGTGCTGATCGACCTGCCGTTCGACGTGCAAGTCGCCGAGATCGAATTCGACATCGACACCTACAGCCCGATGCCGGTCTACAAGCCCGCGGCCACGCGTGCCCAGGCTGAGCGCGCCATCGAGATGCTGTGCCGGGCCGAGCGCCCGCTGCTGGTGTGCGGCGGCGGCGTGATCAATGCCGATGCGGCCAAGCTGATGGTCGAGTTTGCCGAGCTGGTGAACGTGCCCGTGGTCCCGACCCTGATGGGCTGGGGCGTGCTGGCCGATGACCACCCGCTCAACGCCGGTATGGTCGGTCTGCAGACCTCGCACCGCTACGGCAACGCCACGCTGCTGGCGTCGGACTTCGTGTTCGGCATCGGCAACCGCTGGGCCAACCGCCACACCGGCAGCGTCGACGTGTACACCAAGGGCCGCAAGTTCATCCACGTCGATATCGAACCGACCCAGATCGGCCGCGTGTTCGGTCCGGACCTGGGCATCGTGTCGGACGCTGGTGCTGCGCTGGAGAAGTTCATTGAAGTCGCCCGCGAACTGAAGGCTGCCGGCAAGCTGCCGTGCCGCAAGGGCTGGTGCGCCGACGTGCAGAAGCGCAAGCGCACGATGCAGCGTCGCTCGGACTTCGACAACGTGCCCATCAAGCCGCAGCGCGTGTACCGCGAGATGAACCAGTACTTCCCCCGCGACGTTCGCTACGTGTCGACGATTGGTCTGTCGCAGATCGCCGCTGCGCAGTTCCTGTCGGTCAACCAGCCGCGCCACTGGATCAACTGCGGCCAGGCCGGCCCGCTGGGCTGGACGATTCCCGCCGCGATCGGCGTGAAGGTGGCTTCGCCCAACAGCGACGTGGTCGCCATCTCGGGTGACTACGACTTCCAGTTCATGATCGAAGAAATGGCGGTGGCCGCGCAGTTCAAGGTGCCGTACATCCACGTGGTGGTGAACAACTCGTACCTGGGCCTGATCCGCCAGGCGCAGCGCAACTTCGACATGGACTACTGCGTCCAGCTCGCCTTCGACAACGTGAACGCCCCTGAGCTGAACGGCTACGGCGTCGACCACGTGAAAGTGGTGGAAGGCCTGGGTTGCAAGGCGATCCGCGTGTTCAAGCCGGAAGACATCGAACCCGCCTTTGCGCAGGCACGCTTGCTCATGGCCGAGTTCTCGGTGCCGGTGATGGTGGAGGTGATTCTCGAGCGTGTGACCAACATCGCGATGGGCACGGAGATCGACAACGTGGTCGAGTTTGAAGACGTGCTCGACCTGGAAGACACCCTCACGGAAGCCGAAGGCGTCACCGC
>JGI24740J21852_10000436_pt1 | contig 17801 bp, 20 predicted proteins | sample KBSCornC6_FD_21852 | JGI IMG/M metagenome (IMG submission 21852) | reverse complement strand
GATGTCGATGCGGTGATGCGCGCAGCGGCGGCCAAGGCTGACGTGCTGGCCGTCGCCGGCGGGGACGGAACCGTGGCGGCGGCCGCGCATGCCGCCGTCGAGAGGGGCGTGCCCTTGGCGGTGTTCCCGGCCGGCACCTTCAACCACTTCGCCCGGACCATCGGCGCTGATCGGGCGAAACGCACCGTCCAGGCGATCAGGCGGGGCACCGCCGACAAGGTGGACGTCGCCTACCTGAACGACAGGATCTTCCTCAACACGGCGAGCGTGGGTGCCTACACGGACTTCGTGCGCATCCGCGAGGGCCTGGAGAAGCGGATCGGGAAGCCGTTGGCGGCGCTCGTCGCCGGGTGGCGGACGATGAAGAAGGATCGCACGGTCTCCATCACCGTCGACGGCACGACCCGGGATTCGAGTCTGCTGTTCATCGGCAACGGTCAGTACGAACCGCACGGGTTCGCCCCGAGTGCGCGCGAAGATCTCCAGGACGGGCTGCTCGACGTCCGGATCCTCGACGTGTCGAACCGCTGGTCGCGCTTCGTGGTCCTGCTCGCGACACTTACCGGTCAGCTGGAACGGGTGAAGCAGTATCACGAGGTCGCGGCCCCCGAACTCGAGATCACCCTCCCGAAGGGGCCGGAGCGCATCACCCGCGACGGCGAGGTCGGCGAGGCGAGCGAGGTGCTGCGGGTGAAGGCTGTGCGGCGGGCGCTGACGGTCTATCGCGTGCGGACCGACGGCTGAGGGTCGCTACTCGAGCGCGGTGCGGCTGGTGCCGGTGGACTGGATCGTGAGCATCCTCGGCACGAAGTCGCTGAGCAGCGGAGGGGCCCAGGACGCACGCACCGTCACGCGGGCCGAGAGCCCATCGGGGCTGCCGGCCGAGACGAGCTCAGTGCCGTCGTCGATGATCCCGATCACGGCGCGCGCCTGGTCGGCGATCTCCACGTCGTCGAGCTCGGCACGGATCGCTTCGCCGTCGATCTGCACCCGGAAGCCGTCGGCTCCGGCGAGCGCCGCGGCGTCGGCCACCGAGTCCAGGCGCTTCTGCGCGATGTAGAGATCCGTCGCGCACACGCACACGTAGATCAGCGCGATCGCGAGGACGAGGTAGCCGAGGATGAGCGGCATCGTGCTGCCGTGTTCGTCGTCGAGCAGCGGGGTGCGCCGTCCGCGGGGCTCGCCCAGTCCACCGATTCCTCGGAGTTCGCCGGGTTCGCCGACTCGGCCCCTGCTCCGCATCGCGCTCATCCGCCGGTCCAGGTGCGCGAGACCTTGTACGCCGAAGACGCCTGCACCGGCATGCTGCCGACGCGATCGAGTCCGAACACGGGCGGCACGAACGGAAGCGCGACCTTCGCGGTGACCGTGACCACGACGGTCGCACCGGCCGACGGACACTCCGCGCCGAGCGGCGCGCACTGGATGTCGACGTCGACGGTGGCCGGATCCATCCCGTACTCCTCGATCGCGGACTGCACCGCGGCGTCGGCACGGGCGCTCGCATCGGCGCCATCCATCGCCGCGCTCATCGTGCGGGCCGTGTGCCGCGCCGCCGACTCGACGCCGAGCATCTGAGACTGGATCGCGCCGAGCGCGAGCACGAGATAGACCAGCGGCACCAGCAGGATCACGCCGAGACCGATGAACTCGAGCGCTGCGGATCCGGTCTCACCCGACATCCCGACGTCAGGCGCCGGACAGTCGATGCGGTCAGCGCTCGGTGAACGACTCCACGGGAGCACGGCCGGTCACCTCCAACCCCGACGGCACCCCGAGCAGGCCGATGAGCGGCAGCGTCGTCTGCACGGTGATCTCCATGGTCGGCACGCCCAGTGCGGCCGTCTCGTGCACGGTCACGTCCTTCGCGTAGTCGGCACCGACGGCACGCCCGATCACGAGCACAGTGCGCTGCACGCCCTCGCCGGGCTCGGTGTCGGCGAGGGCCGCGACGTGCGCGCCCTCGACAGCCGCATCGTGCACGACGTTGCGCACATAGACCGCCAATGCGAACTGCAGCACGCCGAGCGTGAGCGCCGTCAGCAGCGCACCGACGAGCACGAACTCGACCGGGCTGGACCCTCGGTCGTCTTCGAGCACGTCGCTCAGCCGCCGCACGCCGCCCATGGTCGCGTCAGAGTCCGCTCACGCGCGCGATCGCCTGCTCGAACAGGTTCGTGAGGGCGGGTCCGGCGACGGCCCAGATCAGCACCACCAGTCCGGCCGTCATGAGCGTGATCAGCACCCAGCCGGGGACGTCACCACGTTCCGGATCGTCGAGGTCGTCGAAGAGGGGCGGCTCGAGCCGAGCGGAGGTGCGATCGCTGAACATGTGGGTTCCTTTCGTGGAGGCCGAAGCAGGAAGCGCGGTCAGCCGATGCCGAGCCGCAGGATGAACACGCCGGGAAACACGGCGAACAGGACGGAGAGCGGCAGGATCAGGAACACCAGCGGGAGCAGCATGAGGATCTCCTTGCGTCCGGCCTGTTCGATCAGGCCGCGCTTGGTCTCCTCGCGGGCGTCCGACGCCTGCGCCTGCAACACCGCCGCCAGCGGGGCTCCCCGCTCGAGTGCGGCGATGATCTGATCCACGGCGCGTGTCAGCGGGGGGATCTGCAGCCGCTGCGCGCAGTCGCCGAGCGCATCGGCGAGAGACGATCCGGTGTTCACCGCGAGAATCACGCCGCGCAGTTCCCCGCTGAGCTCGCCGGATCCGGCCTGCCCGACCCGGCGCAGCCCATCCGGCAAGCCCTCCCCTGCGGACAGACACAGGGCGAGGAACTCCAGCACCGTCGGCAGCTCCTCGGTGAGCCGCCCGACGCGCGCCTTCGCCCGGGCGCCGAGCAGTACATCGCAGGCGACGCCCGCCGTGATCGCGGCGAGTACGGGCAGCAGCGCGACCGGCGCGGACATGCGTCCGGCGATCACGAGCGCGACCGTGGCCGCAGCACCGACGCCCAGTCCGACGAGAACCCAGACCAGCTGGCGACTGCGGAAGGCGCCGGGTCCGCCCGGCAAGCCCGCCTGCGTCATCCGCAAAGCGACTCCGGCGTCGCCGCCGCCGAACAATCCGAACGCGCCCTTGACACGCGCGGCCCAGGATCCGCCGGCCGGCATCCGCCACGGCAGGCGCTCGGCCGGATCCGTGAGATCGGCGACATCGCGGACGTGCGGGGCGATGCGGGTGCTGAGGTTCGCCCAGCGCCAGCGCGGGAAGGCGGCCAGGACGAGCAGCAGACCCGCGGCCAGCAGCCCGCCGAGCAGCACGGCGACGGCGACGTCCGACAGCGCGCTCATCGGAACCATCTCCGCGGCTCCGGCAGCCGGCCGATGCGCAGCATGACCCGGAAGGCGACGAACGACACTGCGGCGCCGCCCAGGATGAGCGCCACGCCCTCGGGACTGGAGTACGCCTCGACTCCCTCGGGACGCAGCAGGAGCAGGGCCAGGATCACCCACGGCGCGATCGCGCCGAGCACGGCCGCGCCACGAATCCAGGACTGCCGCGCCTCCACCTCGGCACGCAGCGCGGCCTCCGCCCGCACGGAGCTCGAGAGCGCCCGCAGCACGGTGCTGAGCTCGGTGCCGCCGACCTCCCGCGCCATGCGCAGCGTCTCCACGATCCGATCCCCGACCGGATCCGCGAGCGCCTCCTTGAGCTTCACCGCCGCCGCATCGAACCGCCCCGTCGCATGCAGATCACGCGCGAAGGCGGCGAACGCCGGGCGGAGCGGAGCAGGCGCAGCCTCCTCCAAGCCGGCGACCGCGTCGGGCAGCGGCATGCCGACCCTGATCGACGCGATCAGGAGATCGCACACATCGGGCCACAGACCGCGCCGCAGCCGCAGCAGGCGCTGTCGCCGCGACCGCAGGAACACCAGCGGTATCGCGGCCCCCGTCACCGCGATCACGAGCGCGAACGCCGCGGTCGCCGTCGTCAGCCACGCCACCGAACCCGCGACGAGACCACCCGCGACCATGCTCACCCCGAGCACACGCGCATCCGCACGGAACCCGGCCTCGCGCAGCAGCCGGGTCGCCGCTCCGGTGCGAGGAGTGCGCACCACGCGGCTCCCGGCGGGCCACAGCCACGGTGACGCCGCCAGAACCATGCCCGCGGCGAGCAGCGCCCCCATCAGCACCGTCATGCGAGGTCCCCTTCGGCGACCATGCGCGAAACGGAATACGGGGCCGACTCCGCATGCAGCACCCGGTGGGTGATGCGTCCGTCCGCATCGACGCCGAGCGGCTCGATCACCTCGGCGACGAGCCGGCTTCCATCGGACTCCCGACGGCAGTGCACGACGAGATCGACCGATGCCGCGAGCGCCGGCGCGATGAACGCACGATCGATGTTGCGGCCGGCGAGCAGCGGCAGCATGGTCAGCTTGTCCAGCGCCTCCGCCGCCGAGTTCGCATGCACCGTCGCCGCACCGGGGATGCCGGTGTTCAGCGCCAGCACGAGATCGAGCGCTTCGGCATCGCGCACCTCGCCGACCACCAGCCGATCCGGCCGCATGCGCAGCGCCTCTTTGACGAGACGGCGCAGTGTGATCTCGCCCGTTCCCTCGAGGCTCGCCTGACGCCCCTGCAGTGCCACGAGATCCGGTGCCTGCACGCCCAGCTCGAAGGTCTCCTCCACCGTGATCACGCGCTGCTCGGCGCATTCGGCGACCAGGGCCGCCAACAGCGTGGTCTTACCCGCATGCGTCGGCCCCGATACGACGACGCTGCGCCCTGCGCGCATGGCGTCGGAGAGCATCGCCGCGACCGGAGTGGGCACCATCCCCTGCGCGACCAGCGACTCCAGACTCCGATACCGCGGCACGAACTTCCTGATGTTCACCGCCCACGAGCCCCGCACCACATCCGCGATCGCGACGTGCAGACGGGAGCCGTCCGGAAGGGACGCATCCACGAACGGCTGCCCGATGTCCACACGCCGGCCCGTGGAGTGCAGCATGCGCTCCACGACATCGCGCAGCTGCGCCTCGGTCAGCGTGATCGGCACACGCTCACTGCGCCCCTCTCGGGCGATGAAAACGCGGGAGGGGCCGTTCAGCCAGATCTCCTCGATCGTGTCATCCTCGAGCAGCGGCTGCAGCGGACCGTATCCGGCAACCCCCGCGAGGATGTCCCTCACGCACGCCGCCTCGTCGTCGATCGTGGCCGTGCCGCGAGCCAGCGCCTGATCGTTGTGACGGCGCACCTCGAACTGGGCGATCCGCCGCGCCTCATCCGGATGGACCGAAGGATCCGTCCGCTCGGCACGCAGCCGGGCGCGCACCCTCTCGGTGACGGCAGCGGTCGACAGGCTCACCCCCGCATCGTCGCAGGAACCGAGGGCCGGCCTCGGAAGTTATCCACAGACCCGCCCCTGCACGGCGCGGGAGGTATGTCAGCCGACGCGCGCGACGTCGTGCAGAGCTTCCACCATCGGCAGCAGCTCCGGCTGCTCGGCCGCATCGGCGAGCACCCGCTCCAGCGTCTCGTCATGCACCGGACGTGCGCGCTCGTACAGCTTCTGCCCGCTCGGGGTGAGCTCGGTGTAGATCCCGCGACGGTCGTCGGCGCAGAGAATCCGGGTGAGCAGCCCCCGGTCCTCGAGCCGGTTCACCAACCGGGTGGTCGCGCTCGGGCTGAGCGCCGCGGCACGGGCCAGCTGCTGCATGCGCATGTGCCAGCCGTCCTGCCGGCTCAGCGCCTCCAGCACCGTGTACTCGACCACGGAGAGCCCTGCCTCGGTCGACAGCGCACGCTCCAGCTCGGCCTCGATCATGGCGTGCAGAGCGGCCATCGTGCGCCATCCGCGGGCGCGGATCTCGACGGCGTCATCGGCGATGCCCATGGATCCTCCAAAAGTAGTTGCTTGCGCTTTCTATTTGCACGTGCAAGTATTGTGGTCACCGACGCAAAAACCCGCGTCTGCAACTATCTCACTGTATCAGGAGTTCCCCCATGCCTCTCGGCCTGATCGCCCTCGCCCTCGGCGCCTTCGGAATCGGCCTCACCGAATTCGTCATCATGGGCCTGCTGCCCGAGGTGGCCGCCGACTTCGGCGTCACCGAGGCCGCCGCCGGATGGCTCATCTCCGGCTACGCGCTGAGCGTCGTGGTCGGCGCGCTGTTCCTGACCGCCGCCACCACTCGCCTTCCGCGCAAGCCCGTGCTGCTCGGCCTCATCGTGCTCTTCATCATCGGCAACGCGGTCACCGCGCTCGCCCCGGGCTACGGCCTCGCCATGGTGGGCCGCATCATCGCCGCGCTCACGCACGGGGCGTTCTTCGGCATCGGATCGGTTCTGGCCGCCTCGCTCGTCCCCGCCGCGAAGAAGGCGGGCGCGATCGCGATCATGTTCACCGGCCTCACCGCGGCCAACGTGCTCGGCGTCCCGTTCGGCACCTTCCTCGGCCAGCAGCTCGGCTGGCGCGCCACGTTCTGGGCGATCGCGATCATCGGGGTCGTCGCGTTCGTGGGGATCGCCCTGCTCGTGCCGGCGACGCACGACATCCCGCCCACCCGCCTGCGCGACGAGCTCGGCGCCTTCCGCTCCGGCCAGGTGTGGCTCTCACTCATCGTGACCGTGCTCGCGTACGGCGGCATGTTCGGCGCGTTCACCTACATCGCCTACACGCTCACCGAGGTCAGCGGTTTCGCCTCCACGATGGTGCCGTGGCTGCTCGTGCTGTTCGGCGTGGGCCTCTTCCTCGGCAACTGGGCCGGTGGCAAGGCAGCGGACCGATCCATCGACGTGACGCTCATCGTCTTCGTCGCGGCCCTCATCGTCGTGCTCGTCGGATTCGCGCTCTTCGCGTCGAGCGGTCCGGCCACCGTCGTCGCTCTCTTCCTCATGGGCGGGTTCGGATTCGGCACCGTGCCCGGGCTGCAGTCCCGGATCATGGGATACGCGTCGTCGGCCCCGACGCTCGCATCCGGCGCGAACATCGGCGCGTTCAACGTGGGCAACGCGCTCGGGGCCTGGGCCGGCGGCGTCGGCATCGCCGCGGGCCTCGGATACACCTCCCCCATCTGGATCGGCGCCGGCATCACCGCACTCGCTCTCGTCGTGATGGTGATCGCCGCGCTCACCGCTCGTCGCGGCACCGCGCGTCCAGGCGCAGCGCACACTCCGACGACCACGACTCCGGTCCCCGCCGGGGTGGCGCGCTGATCCCCGGCTCCGCCCCCGACGACACCCTCTTCGCAACACGCACAGAAGGACGAACGACATGACCGTTCCCACCATCACCCCGAACACCACCATCACGCTGAACAACGGCGTGGCCATGCCCCAGCTGGGCTTCGGGGTCTTCCAGGTCCCGGACGACGAGACCACGGCCGCCGTCGCGAGCGCCCTGCGGACCGGATACCGCAGCATCGACACCGCGGCGATCTATGGCAACGAGCGGGGTGTCGGCCGCGCGATCGCCGAATCCGGCATCCCTCGCGACGAGCTCTTCATCACCTCGAAGGCGTGGAACGCCGAGCAGGGCTACGACGCGACCCTCCGCGCGTACGACGAGAGCCTCGAGAAGCTGGGCCTGGACGCCCTCGACCTCTACCTGATCCACTGGCCCGAGCTCGGTGACGGCGACTACGCCGGCACCTGGCGCGGCCTCGAGTCGCTCTACGCCGACGGCCGGATGCGCGCGATCGGCGTCTCGAACTTCGAGCCCGTGCACCTCGCGCGGATCCTCGAGACCGGATCCGTCGTCCCCGCGGTCAACCAGGTGGAACTGCACCCCGCGTTCCAGAACCGCGCGGTGATCGCCGCAGACGCCGCGGCCGGCGTGACCACGGAGGCCTGGAGCCCGCTCGCCCAGGGCGCGGTGCTGCAGGATCCCGCCATCACGGCCATCGCCGCCCGGCACGGCCGCACTCCGGCCCAGGTGGTGCTGCGCTGGCATCTGCAGCAGGGCCGCGTGGTCATCCCGAAATCGGTGACGCCGAGCCGCATCGCGGAGAACTTCGACGTGTTCGGCTTCGATCTCGACGCCACCGAGCTCGCCGCGATCGACGCCCTCGACCGCGACGGCCGCACGGGACCGCACCCGCACGAGTTCCACGGCTGATCGGCAGAGGAATGGGGTGGATCCGGCCTCAGTAGACTGGGTCCACCCGCGGGAGTGGTGAAATTGGCAGACACGCAGGATTTAGGTTCCTGTGCCTCCGGGCGTGTGGGTTCAAGTCCCACCTTCCGCACGAAAGCGCTGACGGGGCGGCCGGAGGTCGTCCCGTCAGCGCCGATTCCGCGCTCGCTCTCCCAGCCGAGCGAGACCTGCCCGCTCTAGACTTCACAGAAGCCGGCATCTCGGCGAACACTCCAGCGACGACTCCACGGACGGGACTCACCTGTGCACCACGCCGCCCTCATCCCCTGGCTCGACCCGAACGTCATCATCAACGGTGCCGGCCCTTGGGCGCTCGCCGTGGTGCTGTTCATCATCTTCGCCGAGACAGGTCTGCTCATCGGGTTCCTGCTTCCGGGCGACACGCTGTTGATCATCTCGGGCCTGCTGACCCACACCAACCACGTCTTCGGGCTGGACATCTGGGCGGTTGGCCTGCTGATCGCACTGGCGGCGTTCCTGGGCGGCGAGGTCGGCTATCTGATCGGGCACAAGGGCGGCCCTGCGGTCTTCGAGCGCAAGGAGTCCGGTCTGTTCAGCCGCAAGAACGTCGAGCGCACGAACCACTTCTTCGAGCGCTTCGGCGGTCTCACGGTGATCCTGGCGCGCTTCGTGCCGGTCGTGCGCACCTTCGCGCCCGTCGCCGCCGGCGTCGGGCACATGCCGTGGCGCAAGTACAGCCTGTACAACCTCATCGGCGCCCTGATCTGGGGCTTCGGCCTCACCTACGTCGGCTTCCTGATCGCCTACATCCCCTGGGTCGCCGACCTCGTGACGAAGTACATCGACGTGATCCTGCTCGGCGTCGTCGCGCTCACGCTCGCCGTCACCGCCTGGCACTACTTCAACGAGCGCCGCAAGGCGAAGAAGGAGTCCGCCGCGGGGATCCCGGCCGTCGAGCCGGAGATCTGAGCCGAGCTCAGCCGGCGTCGCGGGCGGCTCCGTCCGCATCGCCCTTCTCGGAGGCCGCCGCACGCGCGGCCTTCGACTTCTCGACGCTCGCCCTCAGCGCCTCCATGAGGTCGATGACCTCACCGCCCTTCTCGGCGGGCGCGAACGTCTCTTCCTTCTCGAACGCCTCGCCCTTCTCGATCTTGGCGTCGATGAGCGTGCGCAGTTCGACCTGGTACTCGTCGACGAACGCGTTCGGGTCGAAGTCGGCGGAGAAGCCCTCGACGAGCGACGCCGACAGTTCGAGCTCCTTGTCGGAGACCGTGACCTCCTCCTGCAGGATGGGGAAGTCGGCTTCGCGCACCTCGTCGGCCCAGAGCAGCGTCTGCAGCACGAGCACATCGCCGCGCACGCGCAGGGCCGCGAGCCGGGTCTTCTGACGCAGGGTGAAACGCACGATCGCGGTGCGGTCCGTGGCCTCCAGGGTCTTGCACAGCAGCACATAGGCCTTGGGCGACTTGGAATCCGGCTCCAGGTAGTACGCCTTGTCGAGCGTGAGCAGATCCACCTGGTCCGACGGCACGAACTCCACGACGTCGATCTCCCGGCTGCGCTCGGCGGGCAGCGACTCCAGGTCATCCTTGGTCAGCACCACGGTCTGCGACTCGTCCTGGTAGGCCCGGTCGATCTCCGAGTAGGCGACGGTCTGTCCGCAGATCTCGCACACCCTCTTGTACCGGATCCGCCCCCCGTCCGCGTCGTGCACCTGGTGCAGCGAGACGTCGTGGTCCTCCGTCGCCGAGTACACCTTGACCGGCACGTTGACCAGGCCGAAGGTGAGCGAGCCCTTCCAGATCGTCCTCATGGCACCAGTACACACCACTCCCGCAGCAGCGGGATAGCCTGACGACATGGCAGACGGCCCGCAGTTCGCGCGCATCGGCGAGCGTCGTCTGCGTGTGACGAACCTCGACAAGGTCGTGTACCCGGTCACCGGCACCACCAAGGGCGAGGTGATCGACTACTACGCGCGGATCGCCCCGCAGCTGCTGCCGGTCCTCGCCGGACGCCCCGTCACGCGCAAACGCTGGGTGGAGGGCGTCGGCACCGCGGAGGATCCGCAGGGATCCTTCTTCGCCAAGCAGCTCGAACCGGGCGCCCCCGGGTGGATCCCGCGCCAGGAGATCCCGCACTCCGGCGGTGCGAAGGACTATCCGCTCGTCGACGAGGTCGCCACGCTCGTCTGGATGGCGCAGGTCGCTGCGATCGAGCTGCACATCCCGCAGTGGCGCTTCGCTCCCGACGGCGGGCGCGGCAACCCGGATCGTCTCGTGCTCGACCTGGATCCGGGACCGGGCGTCACGCTCGCGCAGTGCGCCGAGGTGGCGCTCATCGCGCGCGGCATCCTCGACGGCATGGGCATGGATCCGGTGCCCGTCACGAGCGGCAGCAAGGGCATCCACCTCTACGCGCACCTGCCCGGCGACCGCACGAGCGAGGAGATCTCCGCTTTCGCGCACGCCCTCGCCCGGGCGATCGAGACGGATCGCCCGGATCTCGTGACGAGCGTGATGACGAAGACCCTGCGCGCAGGCAAGGTGTTCCTCGACTGGAGCCAGAACAACGGCAAGAAGACGACGATCGCGCCCTACTCACTGCGCGGCCGCCCTCAGCCGTGGGTCGCCGCCCCCCGCACCTGGGAGGAGCTGGAGGATCCGGATCTCCGGCAGCTGCGGTTCGACGAGGTGCTCGAGCGGGTGGAGAGCGGGCTGGATCCGTTCACGGTGATCACGCAGAATCATCCGCCGACGGCCGACACCCCGCTCCCCGTGCGTCGGCAGGATCGGCGACCGGTCGAGAAAGCCCGCACGCGCGTCGCCTCCTCGACGGGACCGGCTGCCGGCGGGACGGCCACCGCTCCAGAAGCCTCCTCCGTCCCTCCGGCGGATGATCCGGTCCCCGGCTACTCCCCCATGCTCGCCGACCACGGCACACCGGGCACGGCCCGCGGACTGGGCTGGGCCGAGATCAAGTGGGACGGGATCCGCGCGATCGGGACCTGGTCGGACGGCCGGTTCCGGCTGCGAGCGCGCAGCGGCACCGACATCACCGACCGCTATCCCGAGCTCACCGCCGACGGCGCACCCCGATTCCCCGTGGGCGAAGCCGTCGTCGACGGGGAAATCGTCGCTCTGGACGCCGCAGGCCGACCGAGCTTCCACCGCCTTCAGGATCGGATGCACCTCACCCGGGCACGCGAGATCGAGCGCGAGGTCATCCGCACGCCGGTGCGCTACCACCTGTTCGATCTGCTCCGCCTGGAGGGGCACGACCTCACCGCCCTGCCGTTGCGCGACCGCCGGGAGCTGCTGGAGCAGATCGCCGCCGACCTGCCCGCGCCGGTGCTCGTGCCGCCGGTGTTCGACGACGTCGATGCGGCCCTGGCCACGAGCGCCGCGCTCGATCTGGAGGGCGTGGTCGTAAAGGACCCTGCGTCGGCATACGCCCCGGGTGCGCGCTCACCGCGGTGGCTGAAGATCAAGCTCACCCGCGCGCAGGAGGTCGTGATCGTCGGCATCCGCCCCGGCAAGGGCGACCGCACCGGGCGCATCGGGTCGCTGCTGCTCGCGATCCCCGACCCCGCGCTGCCCTCGGGCCTGCGCTACGTGGGCAGGGTGGGCACCGGCTTCACGGATCGCATGCTGCAGGAGCTGGGCACGCGGCTGGACGCGCTGCGCACGTCGGTGCCGGCCGTGGACGGCGTCCCCGTCGCCGATGCGTCCGACGCGCTGTGGGTGCGTCCGGAGCTCGTCGGAGAGGTCGAGTTCGCGAACTGGACCGACGACGGCGTGCTGAGGCACTCGCGCTGGCGCGGCCTGCGTCCGGACAAGTCGCCGGGCGAGGTGGTCGTCGAATCCTGACCGGTCGCGAAAGGGCCGTCAGGCGTGCACGGCCTCGCAGTCGCCCGCGTTGCCCGAACCAGTCGCATCGGGCTCGATCTGGAACGTGGAGTGCTCGACGTCGAAGTGCTCGGCGAGGCAGGACTGCATCTGCACGAGGAGGGCCGACGCTCCTCCGCCGACGAGCAGCGCGGGCTGCACCGACACATGCGCGGTGAAGACGGGCGCACCGCGGGTGAGCTGCCAGACGTGCACGTCGTGCACCCCAGTGACGCCAGGGTAGTCGAGCAGGTGCTGGCGGATCTCGCTCACGGCCGTGCCCTTCGGCGCCGACTCGGCGAGCACCGAGAACACCTCGCGCAGCAGCGAGACCGCCCGAGGGATGATCATCGCGGCGATCACGAGGGAGGCGATCGCGTCGGCGGGCATCCAGCCCGTCGTGATGATGACGATCGCAGCGACGATCACCATCGCGGATCCGATCAGATCCCCCATTACCTCCAGGTACGCGCCGCGCACGTTGATGCTCTCCCGCTGCGCCGCGCTGAGCAGCCACATCGAGATCGCGTTCGCGACGAGGCCGACGGCGGCCACGATGAGCATGAGCGTTCCGGCGACCTCGACCTGGGTCGGGTGCAGGAGCCGTGTGACGCCCTCGAAGGCGACCCACGCCGACAGCAGGATCAGGATGATCGCGTTGATGAGCGCTCCGAACACCTCGGCGCGCTGGTAGCCGAACGTGCGCCGATCGTCGGCGGGACGGGCCGCGACCGCGCTCGCGATGAGCGCGATGACCAGGGCGGATGCGTCCGTGAACATGTGCGCCGCGTCGGCGAGCAGCGCGAGGGATCCGCTGAGGATCGCACCGACCACCTGCACGAGCATGATGACGCAGGTCAGCGTCAGTGAGATCGCGAGCAGCCGTCGATGGCCTGCGGAGCGGATCCCGGTAGCGGGTGCGTGATCGTGCATACCTCCAGGGTAGAGCCGGGATCCCCCGGTCGGAGGGGTTTTCGCCTAGTCGGGAATGGGGATGATTCTCAGTTGCGCGTGCGGTCGGGCGCGGCTCAGAACACGTCGTCCAGGAAATCGGTCAGCATCGGCAGCGTGCGACGCAGCGGGGCGAGGTCCTCGCCCGTGGCGAACACCTCGCCGAGGTAGTCGCCGTGGCCGCCGGGCACGATGAGCAGCCGCGCTCCGGGGATCAGATCGGCGAGTGCCACGGCATGATCACGGCGGATCACGTCCTGATCGCCGGCGACGATCAGCGTCGGCGCGGCGATCGCAGCGACCCCTTCGCCCGGAAAGTCCTGAAACCCGGTCAGCATGAGGTCGCGGTCCAGGACGAACATCCGCTCCGCATGCGCCGGATCCCCGCTGACGAGCGCATCGGCCTCACGGTAGGCATCGGGCATGTCGCCGAACTCGCCCGAGGCAAGACCGTCCCAGAACCCGTCGATCATGCCGTCCCGCTGGAAGGGTGCCGACGCGACGATCAGCCGCGCGATCAGGGCCGGGTGCCGCATCGCCAGCTGCAGAGCGACCTGCCCGCCGTTGCTGAAGCCGAGCACCTGCACCGCGCCGGTACCGAGTTCGGCGAGGAGCCCCGCGACGTCATCGGCCGAGCGCTCGAATGAAGCGGGACCGGATCCGGTCGGCGTGCGCCCGTGCCCCTGCAGCTCGACGGCCAGTAGACGGCGATCACGGGCGAGCTCGGGGATCAGCGCACCCCAGTTCGTTTCGATCGTGGAGCCGCCGCCGTGCACGAGCAGCAGCGGCGGTCCGTCACCCGCCGGACCGTGCCACTGGTAGTAGAGCTGCGCCGGGCTCTGGGATCGTCCGTCTTCGAAGTCCACGCCGCCGACGCTACCCGCGGGTCGCGACGGCGTCCACGGTCGGGTTCGCGGTGGTCAGAGTTCCGCGAGCAGCGGCACCAGGGCGACGAAGGCGCGGGCGCGGTGCGACTGAGCCTGCTTCTCCTCCGCCGTGAACTCACCGACCGTACGCTCGGCGCCGCTCTGCCCCTCGGGCACGAAGACGGGGTCGTAGCCGAAGCCGCCGGCGCCGACGGCCGCGTGCGCGAGCCGGCCCGGCCATTCGCCGCGGACCGTCCACTCGCGTCCATCCGGCAGCACCAGCGCGATGACGCTGACGTAGTGCGCGGCACGGTGCGGATCCGCGATGTCGCGGAGCTGATCCAGCAGCAGTTCCCGGTTCGCGATGTCGTCCTTCTGCTGCCCCGCCCAGTAGGCGGAGAAGACTCCGGGCGAACCACCCAGCACGTCCACCGCGATGCCGGAGTCGTCGGCGAGCGCGGGCAGGCCCGTGTGCGCGGCGGCCGCACGGGCCTTGATCAGGGCGTTGTCCTCGAAGGTGACGCCGTCCTCGACGGGCTCGGGCCCGTCGTAGCCGACAACCTCGAGATCGGGCCGGGTGGCCGCGACGATCCCGCCGAACTCGGTGACCTTGTGGGCGTTGTGCGTCGCGAGGACGATCCTCACGCCCGCTCCTCCGCGAGGGCTGCGAGTTGGCGGTCACGCAGATCCGCACAGCCGTTCACGCCGAGCTCGAGCAGTGTGTCGAGCTCGCGCTTGTCGAAGGGCGCACCCTCGGCCGTGCCCTGCACCTCGACGAACAGTCCGCGCCCGGTCACGACGACGTTCATGTCGGTCTCGGCGCGCACGTCCTCGACGTAGGCCAGGTCGAGCATGGGCTCGCCGTCGATGATGCCGACCGACACCGCGGCGACGGAATCGTGCAGCACCTGGGCCTTCTGTCCGATGAACTTCTTGCGCCGGCCCCACTCGATCGCATCGGCGAGGGCGACGTACGCCCCGGTGATCGCCGCGGTGCGNGTGCCCCCGTCGGCCTGCAGCACGTCGCAGTCGATCACGATCGTGTTCTCACCGAGAGCCTTGGTGTCGACGACGGCACGGAGTGCCCTGCCGATCAGGCGCGAGATCTCGTGCGTGCGCCCACCGATGCGGCCCTTCACGCTCTCCCGGTCGTTGCGCTCGTTCGTGGCCCGCGGCAGCATCGCGTACTCGGCCGTGACCCAGCCCTTGCCTTTGCCGGTGAGCCAGCGCGGCACGCCGTTCGTGAACGACGCCGTGCACAGCACCTTCGTGTTGCCGAAGCTGATCAGGGCGGATCCCTCCGCCTGAGCGCTCCAGCCGCGTTCGATCGTGATGGGCCGGAGCTGGTCGACGGTGCGGCCGTCCTTGCGGATGGTGGCGTCGTCAGACGGGGAAATGGTCATGGGATCTCCTTGAGGTGGGGAAGGTCGATGACGCCGGTCTGCACGAGCCGGACGCCCCGCACCTCCTGGCCCATCAGGCGGTTGGCGAGAGCGGTGAAGTCGTCGGCGGAGGCTCCGGTCGCCTCATACACGTAGCTGGGGTGCGCATCAGCGGGGGCGAGCAGGTCGCCGCGGACGAGCTGGCGGTACACGTCGCCTGCGGTCTCGTCGTCGCTGGAGACGAGCGAGACGCCCTCCCCCATGACGTAGCCGATCGCACCACGGAGGAACGGGTAGTGCGTGCAGCCGAGCACGAGGGTGTCCACGTCCGCGTCGCGCAGCGGCGCCAGGTACTCCTCGGCGACCCGGAGCACTTCCGGGGTGTCGGTGATGCCCGCCTCGACGAACTCGACGAACCGGGGGCAGGCGGCGGTGAACACCGCGAGGTTCTCGTTCACCTCGAGCATGTCCTGATAGGCGCGGGATCCGATCGTGCCGACGGTGCCGATCACGCCGATCCGACCGTTGCGCGTGGTCGAGATCGCCCGGCGCACGGCCGGGCCGATCACCTCGACGACGGGCACGTCGTAGCGCTCGCGGGCGTCGCGCAGCATCGCCGAGGACGCCGTGTTGCAGGCGATCACGAGCATCTTCACACCCTGGGCGACGAGCGTGTCGAGCACCTCGAGCGCATAGCGGCGCACGTCGGCGATGGGCTTCGGCCCGTAGGGCGAGTGGGCGGTGTCGCCGATGTAGACGAAGGATTCCCGGGGCAGCTGCGCCCTGATCGCCCGGGCGACGGTGAGACCGCCGACCCCGGAGTCGAAGATCCCGATCGGCGCGTCGTTCATGATGCACCAGCCTAGTCGCCGGATCCGCGCGGTCCCGTGCGGCGTGCGTCCTATGCTGTCGATCATGACCGCGTCCAGCGCCCTCAAGACCGATCGCTACGAGCTCACGATGCTGGAGGCCGCGCTGCGCGACGGCACCGCCGCGCGGCAGAGCGTGTTCGAGCTGTTCTCACGGCGACTGTCCGGGGGGCGCCGATTCGGCGTGGTCGCCGGCACCGGCCGCCTGCTCTCGCTGCTGCGCGACTTCCGCTTCGGCGACGACGAGCTGCGCTACCTGCGCGACGCGAAGGTCGTCGACGCCGACGCCCTGCGCTACCTCGAGGGCTACCGGTTCACCGGGACGATCCGCGGCTACCGCGAGGGCGAGCTGTACTTCCCCGGATCCCCCATCCTCACCGTCGAGGGCACCTTCGCCGACGCCGTGATCCTGGAGACCCTGGCGCTCAGCGTGCTCAACCATGACTCGGCGGTCGCCACGGCGGCAAGCCGCATGAGCATCGCCGCCGGAGAGCGCCCCCTCGCCGAGATGGGGTCGCGCCGCGCGGCTGAGGATTCCGCGGTGGCCGCAGCCCGCGCCGCATTCATCGCCGGTTTCGGCGCGACGAGCAACCTCGAGGCGGGGCGCACCTGGGGCATCCCCACGATGGGTACCGCGGCGCACTCGTGGACGCTGCTGCACGACAGCGAGGAGGACGCATTCCGGGCGCAGATCGCCGCGCTCGGCACGGACACGACCCTGCTCGTGGACACCTACGACATCCGCCAGGGCGTGGAGACGGCCATCCGCGTGGCGGGCACCGGGCTGGGCGGGGTGCGCATCGATTCCGGCGACCTGCCCATCATGGCCGCCGAGGTGCGCGCGCAGCTCGACGAGCTCGGCGCGACCGAGACGAAGATCACCGTGACCAGCGACCTCGACGAGTACGCGATCGCTGCCCTCGCCGCGTCGCCGGTGGATGCCTACGGCGTGGGCACCTCGGTGGTCACAGGGTCCGGCTACCCCACCGCGAGCATGGTCTACAAGCTCGTGGCGCGGCAGGGATCCGACGGCGGCTGGGTCGCCGTGGCCAAGGCATCGGCGGACAAGGCCTCGAAGGGCGGGCGCAAGGCGGCGTTCCGGATCCTCGCCGACGGCGTCGCGCAGTCGGAGACCGTGCTCGTCGCCGACGGCTTCGAGGAGCTCGGAGCCGGGGAGCACCCCGACGGGCGGGCGCTTCAGGTGACTCTCGTCGAGGCCGGCGAGATCGACTCGGCCTTCGAGGGCCCGGCCGGCACGGTCGCCGCGCGGGAGCACCACCTCAGGGTGCGTGAGGAACTGCCGGTGCGCGCCCTCGCGCTCAGCAAGTCGGATCCGGCGATCCCGACCGAGTTCGTCGACGTGGCCTGAGGGTCACCCGACCATCGACTCGTAGATCTCCTTGCAGGTCGGGCAGACCGGGAACTTCTCCGGGTCCCGTCCCGGAGTCCACTTCTTGCCGCACAGCGCCCGCACGGGCTTGCCGGTGAGCGCAGACTCGAGGATCTTCTCCTTCTTGACGTAATGGGAGAACCGCTCGTGGTCTCCCGGCTCCTGCAGCTCCTCGTTGAGGAGCTGCTCGAGTTCGCGATCGAGGGTGGCGACGCCGCCCTGATCCGGGGCATCCAGCGGGGTACTCATGACCGCGAGTCTAATCGCGTGAGGCCGGGTGGGCGCGTGATCGCACGCATCCGATCGCAGCGCCGACGGATCCGCTCACGCCGTCTCGACGAACTCCATCAGCTGGGCACCACGACGATCGAACGCACGCCCGCCG
>JGI24740J21852_10000429_pt1 | contig 17949 bp, 13 predicted proteins | sample KBSCornC6_FD_21852 | JGI IMG/M metagenome (IMG submission 21852) | reverse complement strand
CAAAATCCATCTCTCTTAGTCCCTAAAAGGGACCAAGCCATTCCCCCGAAAAAAAAAAGAGCCCCCAAAGGGCTCTTCACTGCAGGCATCTAGGTCAATCCTACCCAGGGTTCTCGCTGAATAGCTCATTCATGAGCTGCCGAATCCGCACCTCTTGGGCGTCGGTCAGCATGGAACGTTTGATCTTCAGGGTCAGCGAGTTCACATCCTTCGTAAGACTTCCAGCCTGCTTCTTCCCGGAAAAGAATTTGTCGATGGTGCGCTCAGTCGCAACGGCAGGTGTTCCCTTACGAGTCGCTACTGCGATCACGGCAGGAGCGAGCTTCGTCTCCGCCATCTGCCCCGACGATACCGACGGCCAAAGCTCCTTCGTCGCTGCAAGTGCAGCCTCACCGTGCTTCTTCAACGCGGAGGTGAGTGCTTCCGCAGCATTTCCGCCTAGCAGACCTGGCTCAAGGTCCAAGTCAGCACGGATAAAGTCCGGCAACCCCTCGAATGCCAAGAAGCGATGCAGCCCCTGCCTCGACAAACCAAGGGCCTCAGCCAGGCGTTTCCTGTTCGGAAACTCCCTCACCGACCGCTGAAGCGACAAGGAGATCTCATAGTCGGCCAGGTCGTCGCGACCCATATTCTCGACGAGCGCCAGCACGGCCATATCCTCGTCACTGCACTCCGTCACGACCGCCTTGATGTTCTCCAGACCGAGGATCTTGTGTGCTCGCCAACGTCGCTCGCCCGCGACAATTTGGTACCCGCTCTCCACGCGCCGAACAACGATAGGCTGCATGAGCCCGACCTCGCGAATAGACTCAGCGAGCTCGGCCATCTTCGCTTCATTGAATTTTCGACGCGGCTGCCACGGATTCGGACCAATCTCCACAACCAACAGCTCAGTAGCAGTCCCTTTCGCTTCAAGCTCTTGCACTCGCAGCTGAGCAACAGCAAGCGCGCCAGCAAGACCGGGCGCTGTCTGTGTGCGGTTATTCCGGGGCACTTCACCGTCTTTGATGTCCGAAGTCTTCCGAAGACCGGCGGTCTTGTTCAGCAGGGATTCCCGCAGATTGTTGCTCATTGTTCGTTCCTCCACTTCTCGGCGTACGTCTCATCAATCCAGCGGCAGTAGTCGACCAACGGCTGCCGAATACGCTGAAGGGACTTTGCTGCGCTATGGGAGCTGCTCACGTCAAACACGGTTGAAAACGCCAACGCGCCGGTACTCATTACTGAACTCGCCGGCACCTCGATGGAATGAAGCCACTTCTCATATGCTGACTCCGCCCATGCACGAACAACCGGCGCGGACGAGGTGCGTCCGTAGTCGACCTTCGACAACACTAGTGAAACGAAGTCGTACTTCTTGCCTTGTTCGTATTGAAGGAAGCTCTTGGACACGTCCGAGAACAATTTCCAGAATGACAGCGAGCTAATGAAGTCCAGGCTCTCAGGAACCATCGGCATGACCATAGCGTCGGCCGCCAACAGAGCATTGAGATTCATGTAGGAAAGCGACGGCGAAGTGTCCATCAGAATGTAGTCATACTTCGCGCGCAGTGGCTCGAGCCCATCGCGCAACACGGTCCAGAACTTGAAGCCTGGAGTGACTCGCTGCATGGCCGGTAGGTGAAACTCTGCCCCAATGAGCTCGGTATGGGCGGGGAGCACATCCAAGCCGTCCCAATATGTCGATTGGATTTTTGACTCCAATCCACCTGGCATCTTTTGGTCGTAGATAAATGGCAGCACCGTGTCGTCCGACGTGACATCCTTCTCGGCATACAACCCACACAACTCCGAGAGCGACGCTTGCGGATCCAAGTCCACTACAAGTACCTTGCGTCCACGGAGCGTCAGCCCCTGTGCGATGCACATGGTTGTAGTGGTTTTGGCAGACCCCCCTTTAAGTTGGGCTGTAATCAAGATCTTCCCCTTGCCATCGCCAGTTCCAGAAGCCAGCGGTGTTTGGTAGATGTCGCTGACCTTCTGGACCCACGTACGTGCTTCCGCTAGGGTGAACGTACGGGTCCTACCGGTGCCGGCAGCAGTCCCAGCGGGCAACTCACCATCTCCTTTCGTCGCCAGATACTGGACTTGCGAATGCGAGATGTTGCACATGTCGGCAATCTCGCCTGTCTTGAAGACCGGTGGGGTCTTCCTTGGTCGTGGTGCGAGAATCGTTTCGCGCAGTTCGTCGGTAAAAATCGTGACCTTGTCTGCAAACTGGCTAATCTGCTCCAGCGTAACAGTCCGGTCGATCGCCGGAAGTTGGATCGTTTTTACCATTCTGAGGTTTTCCAGAAAAATTCGACAAACCTCAGAATATAGCAAAATGTAGAAAGCGTCTTTAGTAAACGGTAGATTCTATTGAACAGCTCGGCACTTTTCGACGCTTTAGTTGCAGAAACGCTTCGCCACCGGACAGTTCCCAAATAGCACCCCCGAGTTGATCGACCCTCGATAGGATCCCAATTCCGTCTTCAAGGTGAGGTCCGTTGTGCTGGTTAACACGGAAGTGCATTTTTACGACTCACATCCCGTGCACGACCTGACCTGCGCTTCCCATCCCGAAATCTCCGGCACGGAAATGGTGGAGGCACGAACCATCTGGTCCTCTATCCATTGAATTCTGCACAATCAGTCTCACCATCGAACTCCACGCTCGGCTTATCCGCACAATGAACCTCACCCTGATTGAAGGGGTATGGGCACATCTTGAACACAGCCATGACGTCATTCCGCGCGCACGCACAATGCACCTCACCATGAAGGAGCCCGAGAACCTTCGCGTCACCCCTCCTCCTTCTTAGAAGCCACGGTTTGTTTGTTTTCTTTTTCAAAAACAACCGACCAACAAACCAACAGAAGAACTCGATACTGAATAAATTCAAGGACTTAGGTTAGGAAAGGTGCGGTCTGTTGTGCTTGAGGTGAGGTTTAGTGTGCTGGCAGGTGAGAGCAGTTGTGCGACAAGGTGAGGCGCCTGACTACACCAAGGTGATCCCGCGTGTGCACGATCAATTCGGATACCCGGTGGGTGAGGTAGGTTGTGCGTGCGCCTGTGGATAACCCATAGGCCTGCATTCAGTAAGGCTTCCCGGGCATCGAACCACATTTGTTGGTGAGGTAGGTTGTGCAGGGGCAGGGGAGGTTGGTTGTGCGGCTGTCCCTTGAACGCTACGGTGAGGTTCTATGTGTTGACTGCTCACCATCGCGTGCTACAGTCCACGGGACAGAAAAAGGGCAGACCTAGCAATGGCAGCGGACAACCCAGCAGATGGCACCATCAAAGCGACATCACGGCAGATGGCGCTCGCACTGTTCGAGGACATGTTCGATACCGGCGTGCCCATCAACGAAGCCAACCGGGAAATTGGCTACCAGCGCAACAACCTCTTCACGGAGATTGTCAACGTAGGCCTGCCAGCACGCCGCTTTCTCGACGCGGCGTATTTCCTCATCGCACAAGACGCTTCCGAGAAGGACTTCTTCAACGTCGACCTGAGTTACTTCAAGTGGCTCATGCGGTATGACAGCCGCAACCTCAAGCACCTGAGGTCCGTTGCGGACGAGTGCCAGAATGGCAAAATTCGCGTTACCAGCACGCCGCCGGGTCAAGAGCCGCGCGACGACGACTCGTGGGTGTCAGTGCAGTTGATGGGTACGGTGGCCATGCATCGTGGTCGAATTGGATTTCGCGTACCTCCTGAGCTACTTCCCCACATCCGTGACCCACAACGCTCGCATTGGTTGAGCCTTCGCATTGCCACGGCGTTCACGCGAAGTCTGGCTCGTGCAATTTACGACCGCATCCTGCCAAGTGTTCAGCAGGGCAGGACCGACTGGATACCGCTCGAGGAGGTCCGCAATTGGCCAGGAAAGATGGGCGCGAATGCGGCCATCTTCAAGTACTTCAAGCGTGATTGGCTGGAGCCTGCCGTGAAGGAAATCAACGAGATTTCCGACATCGAGTTGGAGTACGAAACGCGCAGTGAATCGCCTTCGTCGAAGAAAATTGACCGCATCCGGTTCGTGAATTTGAAGCGCAAAGAAACCGCCGACGCAGTCCTTGTGAATCTCTCCGATGCGAGCGACTTGTACATGACGCTGAAGAATGAGTTTCGCCTGTCGACAGAGCAATTCACGGAAATCTCTGAAAACCGGAGCACGTGGACAGATGATCGGATTCTGCAGGCGCTGGAATACACCCGATATCGCATCAATCAGGGCGTGGTGAAAAAGAGTCCGGCCGGGTATCTCATGCAGGCCTTGCGAGGCAACTGGGCCGTCAGCGAAGCCGAGCTGAAGATGAATACCATTCAGGGGAACCTGCTAACGGCCGAGCGCAAACTAGCAGAGGAGAAGTCATCAGTCCACAAGGCAGTCCAGACCAGCACGGCCATGCACGACGCGGCGACACGAGACCGGGTCAACGATGAAATCCAGTCCGGACGCAAGCACTTCACTCAAGCCGACGCGAAAACACGCAAGGACCTTGTTCGGACGTTCCTTGCGTCCCCACTGCACGGCAAGATTATGGTGCGCCGACATAAACTGACCCCCGCCGATATCACCGAAAGCAACGTCCTGGCTCTACACACGGACATCGTCACGTCCTTCTGCCAGTTCGTCTGTGGGAAGATTAGCAAAGCGGCCCGCGCAGGCGACAACACCTAACTCGGCTTCACTTGACTGCGACGCAAAGTTTGCGCCGGCCTCAGCGGGGTATCCGTGTGCTCGGGACCTAGCACTGTTGCGCTGATGCTGCGCGCGTAAGCGCCTAGCACGCAAGTGGAACCCTTGCTCGTTTTGCGGGCAGGGCATTTGGTAACTGCCCCCACGGTTTCAATTCCTACGATACCCACAGTCGGGCAGATCTTCAGGCTCGACAGAGATGGCCGCTTGTGGTGTCTCGAGGTGAATTTCTTGCCAGAAATGACTGCGACCAGCTTGCGTCCTCAATCGGCCGCAGCCAGTGGGATTTCATTCTCGTTGCTTTGTGAGCAGATTTGCCTTGCTGCCATTGCGTGGCATTGGAGCAAGCAGAACGTCAGACCGAGTGGCGACCTCGATGGACCGGTGGCGGCCAGTCAGCCCCAGCCGGTCAGACTAAATCTCCCTTCAATCGAAAGGAGATAGTCATGAACACGCTAACGAACACCGATTGGCCGCGAGCGCCATGGAACAAAGGGAGATTGATTGGTCAGAAGCTGCCGCTAAAGCTCAAGGAGATTTGGGCCATCCGCGTACGCCTGCAACTTTCGTCTCGTGTACGAGATCTCGCCATGTTTAATCTTGCCATCGACAGCAAGCTTCGCGCATGCGATTTGACCAAGTTGAGGGTGCGGGACGTTTATCACAGTGAGCAAGTTGCCAGCCGCGCGACGATCATGCAGCAGAAGACGCAAAGGCCGGTACATTTCGAGATCACCGAACAGACCCGCGAGAGCGTGGCGGCATGGATAGGGCATGCAAGACTGCACGCACCCGACTATCTGTTCCCTAGCAGAATTCACGACTCTCCGCACCTGTCGACGCGCCAGTATGCTCGGGTTGTCCATCGGTGGGTCGCATCAATTGGCCTGGACGACACCGCTTACGGTACCCACACGATGCGTCGGACCAAGGCGTCGTTGATCTATCGTCGCACAAAGAACCTCCGGGCTGTCCAGTTACTGCTCGGCCACACGAAACTTGAAAGCACGGTCCGCTACCTTGGCATTGAGGTAGAGGACGCGCTTGAGATGGCGGAGCAGACAGAGGTCTAGCGTGGAAGCTCTGGTAGCGAGGGGGCGCTGACCGCCCATTCGCCGCCAAGCGAAGGGGGGCGGAACCGAACAGGTTGGCGAACCGGACCACAGGAGCCGGCAGGGCCGAAGCCCTCCTGCCCGGCCCGCCCATAGGAGCTGCCAGACGTGCGCATACAAAAAAGCCGCGCGTGAGAATGCCAAGCGCGGCTAGTCGACGTCGAGCGACGGCGTCGCGGTCGTCTGCTGTCGGCCAATAACAGTCAGCAGCAATGACCCGCACCGCCATCGCCAAACTGGCCGGCGATGCGAGCCGCGAGGTAATCCCTACACCCTCGCCTCAATCAAATCCGCAATCCGGAAGCGCTACGCCCGCGCGGATTCTGCGGCCTTGGCCAGTTCCGCCATTGCCTGCCTTGCGGAACGAAGCTCTTTATCGCCTATCCGACCGGCCAGTTCTGCTTTGGCTGAACGCCACACCGGGAGCGCATCCGCCACGAGTCGGCGCCCAGATGCCGTGAGGGCCAACTGCTTTCCGGCACGGCCGCGTCCGCCAGTGGCGTGGACCAAATCGCGGCTTTCTAGATTCTGAACAGATCGGCTGAGGGTCGTGGCGTCGACCCCCGCCTGATCCGCTAGCTCGACCAGAGTCGCCCCCTCGGCTTCACCGATACCAACCAAGAGGCTGAATTGCTCTGCCGTCAGCCCGAGCGGCTTGAAACAGGCGTTGTAGTAACGCGTGAGTGAGCGCGCCGTTGCGCGCGCCTGGAAGCCCGGACACTCCGCCGCAACGTTCTTCAAAGCTTCTGGATCAAAACCCTTCATGTCTCCCCCCGGTTGACAACCCTGCCCTCCGGTAATAATGTATATGCATTATTTCGGGGGCACAATGCCAGCATACGTACACGTCAATCTACGCATCATCGACTCCGCCAAGCAGGCGGCGCTTGCTCCACGCTTTCAAGCTGCCCTGCAAGAGGCAGGTGGGCGAATCTTGCATTTCGGTCCTGTTGCGCAGGTTCTGGAGGGGGACGAGGCCCCGTTGCCGATGGCCGGCGTGTTCGAGTTCCCGACGCTGGCGCAAGCGCTCGCCTTCTACAATTCCGAGACTTATGCGCCGATCAAGGCCGATCGTCAGGAAGCCCAGCAAGCGCGGATGTTCATCGTCGAAACGCAGGCCTGATTGACCGCTTCCGGCCAACTGCAGCCGCTCACGTGGGCCAAAGCACCGAGAGCGAGATGACAGCAACCAAATGGCGACTCCAAGCAGCGAAAGGCGCTTGTTTCTGCTCCAGAGGTATTCAGTCAGACTTTGCGGCGGCTCCGGGCGATACGCCGACCACATCCAGACAAAGCACACCGAGCCTAGCCGAAGGGTCGATGACCGGGTCCAGTGCGATCGGGGTGTGGGAAGCTACGCAAACTAGCCTTAGTAGGGGCAGCGATTGCTACACGGACAATTGTTTCAGAGGTTTGGTCGATTCTGCTAACACCGACGGCCGGGCAATGAGGCATCACTGATCATACGGGCTATGTTGCCGGCTGCCGTTTCTGGCGCAGTTCCTTGATAGCGCTTCGCGAAGAGATCCGCTTGCAGTTTCAACGATGAAGTCGACAGCGCGGCCCCGAGCACTGTGCGAGCGCTTTCTAGCGTGCGAGGCGGTTCCCACATGATCCCTGCGCCAAGGTCCTCAATGCGTCGCGCCGCCAAAGCTTGCTCAATGACCTGCGGAACCATTAACAGCGGTACCCCAGCCAGTAGTGCGTCAGCCATGGTGCCGGTTCCGTAGACCACGGCGAGGTCCACGCCCTGGAGCGTGGCATTCAAAGCGACCGGGCGCGGCAAAATCTTGAGGCGCGGCGAACTCAGTCGTTTTATATCGTCTGCCGACATACCAGGCGAAACGCAAAGCACTGTCGCCGCTGTGTCCCTGAGTGCTGCAAGCATGTGCTCGAATCCGGGGACGGACGGGCGAAGATAGGCAAAGATGCGGCGACTCGCACCCGCTGGCCATGGGCACTCAACCGCGTTCGTCAGCATGGAGACGGGGCCAACGTACAGGACATCAGTGCGCGCCCCATAGTGGTCCAATTCCGGAAACGTCGTTAGTACAGTCGGCAGATTGGTGAACAAGTCCGCTACACGCAATATCGGGGCTTGGCCAAATCTGTCCAAAACCGAATTGAAGGTATGCAGCACGACTGAATCTGCTTGCTGCAACCGCTCGACGGGAATGCCTTCCCACGGCCGGATGCTCGGAAGCGGGCTGACGGCAGGCGGCAATTCGAAGCCAATGCAGGTCAGCACAGCAGGTAGCCCGAGAGCGCGCGCCGCGAGGAGTGCCGTTGGTGCGTGGTTGATCACCACAACGTCGGTTCGGTGCAACTCAACGAGGGCCGCCCATGCCTTGACGCGTGCGAGGATGCCAAGCACATCCCCGTATCCGGCCCCAATCAACATTTCGGAGTAATTCGCTGGGGCGTAACTATCTTGAGGGGTGCTTGCGGCAGCCGGGGCTTGGACAAATTTGAAGCCGGCTGGCGACAAAACCTGCTCGGCGACGCGCAAGTCCTTTACCGAGAAAAGCACGTCATGGCCTTGTTTTCGTAGCACTTCGGCTACTGGCAGATCGCGCGCGAGATGCCCGAGATTGGCGCCTAACTCCCAAGCGAACAGGATGCGGCTCATGCTGGAAAAAAGTAATACGAATATCTGATTTTCAAAAATTTCAACTGCTGTAGCGAAACATGCACACCCACCTTAGGAGGTGCTTTTTCCCAGACGTCTTGCTGCTACGCTCCGTGCCCAATAACAAACGCGTCCATACGCGTAGCACGGGGAGTTTTCAGCATGACCGAGGGCAATCACGTCAACGCCACCGGGAGCGTAGCCGATAAAGTCGGGGCTACGCGCATCAGCACGGGCCTTATTTGCGTCTGCATTGTGGCCGGACATCACCAGCGGCCAACGGATGCCAATCAACTGGCGCGCTCGCTTGCGTTCGAGCCTGGCCGTCTTCTCTCGGACGTGGATGTACTTCGGGCTGCAGGAGAGATTGGCCTGAAGGCCAAGTTCGCATCGTCCTCCTGGGAGCGGCTCGCGCGTACCCCCTTGCCTGCCATTGCAACGTTGGACGGCGGGGAGCGCGTTGTTATCTTGCGCATCCTCTCGGATGACAGAGTCGTCGTGGCAGATCCACGGCAGCCGCGCGCCACGCTTTTTACTCGCGAGGCATTTGAAGAGGTCTGGACGGGACAGCTTTGTCTCATCAAGACCAAGCTCCGGCTCGACAATCCCAATCGCCCTTTCGATATTGCGTGGTTCGTTCCAGCAATCTGGAAGTACAAGCGCATTCTGGGCGAGATCCTGGTCGCGGCTTTCGTCATCCAGCTGTTTGGCCTGGTCACACCGCTGTTCACCCAGGTCATCATCGACAAGGTGCTCATGCACAAGAGCTTGTCGACGCTACACGTGCTGGCAGCCGGCATGCTGATCCTGATCGTGTTCGAGGCCATCCTGAGCGTGCTCAAAGCGCAGTTGATGGCGCATACCTCGAACCGAATCGACGTTGGGCTGGGGGCGAAGCTGTTCAAGCATTTACTGCACATCCCTCTGCGCTATTTCGAGGTCCGGCGCGTCGGCGACACTGTGGCCCGCGTACGCGAACTTGAGGGCATTCGCCAGTTCCTAACGGGTTCGTCCATCAATGTCGTGATGGATCTGTTGTTCGTAGTCATCTTCATCGCGGTGATGCTGCTGTACAGCCCGCTTCTGACGGCGGTTGTGCTGGCGTTCATTCCGCTATTCGTTGCGCTTTCGCTGGTGATGCGCCCGCTGATGCGTGAGCGGTTGGAAGAGAAATTCGATCGCGGAGCGGAAAGCCAGTCTTACCTGGTGGAGGCCGTTACTGGCGTGCAGACCGTGAAGGCCATGGCGCTGGAGCCGATTCTGTACAAACGCTGGGAAGAACTGCTGGCGCGGTACGTCACTGCGTCCTTCCGGACCTCACATCTATCCGGGATTTCCGGCGCGCTGGGGCAATCCATTCAGAAGCTATCCACCCTCGCCGTACTATGGGTCGGCGCCTATCTGGTGATGGAGAACAGCCTGACGGTCGGGCAACTGATTGCATTTCAGATGCTGTCTGGGCGCGTGATTTCGCCGGTGCTGCGTGTCGTCCAGACATGGCAAACGTTCCAGCAGGTGGGGCTCTCGGTTGAGCGATTGGGCGACATTCTCAACACGCGTGCGGAGCCCTCACTCAATCCAAACAAGGCGAGCCTTCCCGCGATCCAGGGCGCCGTGCGGCTGGAGAACGTGCGCTTCCGCTACAACGTCGACGGCCCTGAAATCCTGCGCAATCTCTCGTTCACCATTGAGCCAGGCACGACCGTCGGCATCGTGGGGCGCAGTGGTTCCGGTAAGAGCACGCTCACTCGCTTGCTGCAGCGACTGTATGTACCTGAATCTGGGCGCGTGCTCATCGATGGCGTGGACTTGCAGCAAGCCGATCCGATGTGGCTGCGCCGCCAAATCGGTGTCGTGCTACAGGAGAACTTCCTGTTCAACGGCAGCGTCCGCGACAACATTGCCATCCACGTGCCCGGCACCTCGATGCAGCGCATTGTGGAGGTTGCGAAGCTCGCCGGCGCGCATGACTTCATTCTCGAGCTGCCCGAGGCGTATGACACGCCGGTTGGCGAACGCGGCACTGCGCTTTCCGGTGGGCAGCGCCAGCGCATTGCCATCGCTCGTGCCTTGCTCGCCAACCCACGCATCCTGATTTTTGACGAAGCGACCAGCGCGCTGGACTACGAGTCGGAGCGGATCATTCAGGACAACCTGAGCAAGATCTGTGAGGGGCGCAGTGTCTTCATCATCGCGCACCGGCTGTCTACCATTCGCCATGCCGACACCATTCTGGTGATGGACAAGGGCGAGCTGGCTGAGCGCGGCTCACATGCGGAGTTGCTCGCGCGCGGTGGCATCTACGCGCATTTGTTCGCTCAACAAGCGGGGCCCGAATATGCCGCTGCTTAAGTTGATGAAGTTTGACCGGGCAGATGCAAATGGCCAGACAAAGGCCGAACGTCGGCGTGCCCGTCGCAATGCCCCGCTGACTCCGTTGGAGCAGGAGTTTCTCCCGCATCTGTTGGAAATCCAGGAGACACCACCCTCTCCAGCGCATCGCAAGGTGATGTGGAGCATTGTCGGGCTCGTGGTGATTTCGATTGTGTGGTCGTGCATCGGCCAAATCGCAGTCGTAGCGACGGCCCCGGGTAAGTTCATCCCCGACGGGCGGATCAAGCAGATCCAACCCCTGGAAGCGTCGACCATCAAGGCGATCCATGTGCAGGAGGGCCAGCACGTGCGGGCGGGTGACCTGTTACTCGAACTCGATCCGGCCATTAGTGGTGCTGCGTTACAGGCAAGCTCAGACAAGTACGCCTACAACCGCCTGGAGCAAGCGCGGCTCGCCGCCGAACTGACGCACGCCGCGCCTGACTACCGCAACGCTGACCCTGCATGGGTTGCGCTGCAGGAAAGTACGCGCGCCGCGAGGGAAGCAGCGTATACCGCCAAGCGGGAGCAAGCGCGCTCGCAAGTCGAAGAGAAAACCCACAGTTTGGCTGCAGCCCAGGCCACGCTGACGAAATACCGAGAGAACACCGCCATCAGCGAAGAGCGCGAATCCAGCGCGCGACCACTGGTGGAGACCGGTGCCATCTCGCGCGTCGACTACCTCCAACTCAAGCAAGAACTGACCAGCAATCGCAACGATCTTGCTGCGCAAACCAAAACGGTGGACGAGCAACGCGCAGCGCTGCAAGAAGCCCAAAAGCGTCTAGCCGAAGTCGAGCACGACCACCAGGCCGAGGTCTACGGGCAGTTGAGCGACAAGGTGGCCAACGAGCCGGGGCTGCGCGGCGATATGGAGAAGAGCCGCGAACTGCATGAGCTGAAGTGGCTCAAGGCGCCGGTGGATGGCTGGGTGCAGAAGATCAACGTGACGACGGTGGGTGGCGTCGTCAATCCTGCCCAGACGCTGATGACCATCGTGCCGGACGGCATGCCGCTTGTAGTCGAAGCCACGCTTTCCAACGACGACATCGGTTACGTCAAGGTGGGGCAGCCGGTAGAACTCAAGGTCGACACCTTCCCATTCCAGAAGTACGGGACGCTGAAAGGAACGCTAGTGTGGGTGAGCCCCGACGCAGAAGAGAAAAGCAGCGCTTCCATCAGCGATGAGAACGGCGCGGGAGGAAATCAGCCAGAGAAAGCTATCCAGAACGTGAAGTCGGTGAAGGATGGCTATGTCTACAAGGTGCGTATCCGGGCGGAACGGAGTGGCTTTGTGGTGGATGGAAAGCCTGCGCCACTGCAAGCTGGGATGACGGTACAGGCCGATATTGCAACCGACCACCGCCGAATAGTCGAGCTCCTGCTGTCTCCATTGGTTAAGTACTTGGATGAGGGTGCCAAGATCAGATAAAAACTCTGAATGCGAAGAGCGCTATGGGGCTCTGTCAATACTCTGATGATCTTGGACCAAAATTTCAAACAAATGACTGCGGGTGTCTCTTTTTTTGAGGAAATATTTTTGGAGGTGAAATTGAAGAGATTTATTTTTCTCGCTTTCGTAATTTTTTTGATCGACCCAGTGCGGCCTGTATTCTCCCAAGAGGCGAAGGGTGTTCCATTCATCCTAGGTGGCAATGCTTTCGCCAAAGAATATTGGGAGGCGGAGCGCTTTAAGACTCGTATTCATCTGTCAAAGAAGGCTGTTGTCTACATTGCCCCAGATGACCACTACTATCCGGTTGCCTTGGATGAGGCTCGATTAAAGAGAGTCGGATGCGAGTACGTCGTTGATGAATCTGATGGGGTTTCTAACCTTGTCGAGCTACTTGAATCGGGCGGAATAAGAGAGGCTAGTTTTTCATTGCAGAAATTTGAGCCTAGGGAGGCCATATATTTGACCCTAAGCGATTCCAGTGAAATGAGTTTGATGTTCGATCGCGAATATGATGGGCAGGCAAACATACTCGGCCGCGTAGGGGGCAAGCTAGTCGTTGCGGACAAGAATTTAGCGATAAGCCTCTATCGCTGGGCCGCTAAGCAACGTCCTGTTGAAAAATGCGAGTCCTTCATTAGTAAGTATCGATGATCGTCTTTATATTTCGAACTATAAATTTTGTGAGGTAATACTTTGACCATTACTAGCCATGATCTCAATGTGCGCGGCGCTACTGTCGATGACATTGCATCACTAAATGCGGCACTTGCATATCTTCAGCGCAGTTCAACTGCGAGTGCGCTGCTCGATCGCCTGAGGAGCGCCGGAACCGTCATCAATATTGTCCATGGAAATCAGGAAGATGAGTATGCAAACAATGCCATCAACTGGAATCCTGATACTGCCCTGATGGTGAGTGCGGGTGGACTTGTTGTTGGTGTGGTTTCGGCTGCTGTCGACCTGGTTCACGAGATTGCCCACGCTCTCGATAAAAATATTGTTGATGAAACGAAGATTCCGGATCCAGATTATAAAAATGATGCCGAGAAGACCGCAATTCAGCAGGCTAACGTTGTGGCTTCGGAGCTTGGTGAGGCGCAGCGGCTTCACTACGACGATGGCACAATCAATCTGACGAACTCGACCGAGCATACCGTTGCTAATAGTGATGGAAGCATGGCTCTCCAGATGAATACTCCGGATGGTGGCGCCACGGTGACGATGGGCTCGCTTAATGGGTACGACATAATTGCAGGTGTTGACCTTCCCCAAGCAACGGTTAGCGGAAACAAAGTAATAGCAGATAATGCAAGAATCGATGTTGTAAACGGTGCGCAGGTTTCGGTAGTCGGGTCAGGGGACAAGGTTTCGCTTGGCAATGGGGCAAGCGCCGATATTACGTCGTCCGGAACAAATACCGTAACTTGCGATAACAACACCGTAACCGTCTCCGGTAATTCATCTGTTTCTTGTGTCAATGGCAATGTTCAAGCTACGGACAAAAGCCCTAATGCCAGCGTCGACGTCTCAGGTACAGGCGCCTCTGTCGCGGTAAACGATGGGACGGTTCGGTTGGATGATGGTGCCCAAGCAACAGTCTCGGGAGATGGTGTAACGGTAACGACTGGGGCCGGCTTGAGTTGGGGCCTGACAGGCTCAGCGAACGTAGCCACCAATGCTGATGGCAGTGCGTTGACTGGAACGGTGGCGAATGAGGCGGGCGGTATCACCGCGTCGGTGTCCATGTCGCTGGATGTCCAGACTGGCGTAACGACGACATCCGTTACGGGCTACGACCCGGTCACCGGCGTTCAAATTGGTCGCACCGTCCAAACAGATGATGGACACGGTGACCGGACCACAACCAACTACGATCCGAAAGGAAGCGTTACCTCGGAAAAAGACGTCACGACTCAAACTGACGATCAAGGCAACGTCACCACGGTAACGACGACCACCAACTACGATCCCAATGCGGGGGTGGAAACGGGACACAGCGTTAGCGTCAACGACGGTCATGGCGACACCTCAACCAGCACCTATGACGGCAACGGCAACCTGACCTCCTACGGCTGGCAAACCGAAGGCGGAGCCTCCGGCTCCAACACCTACGGCTCGAACGGTCAGATCACCAACGAGTCCTGGAACGACGGCCACGGTAACTCCGGCAGCAACAGCTACGACTCGAATGGCACGCTGGAATCCTCCTCGTGGCAAACCAATGATGGCCACTCGGGTACCAACAACTACGATCAGAACGGCAATCTGGCCTCGGACTCGTGGCAATCCCCGAACGGGACGAGTGGCACCGACACGTATAACTCGGATGGTTCTCGCGCGTCTGACACCTGGCAATCGGGCGGCAGCTCCGGATCGGATAACTACAACCAAGACGGGTCAGTCGCCAGCTCGAGCGTGACCACCGTTACCACCAATGCTGACGGCTCTGTCACCACCTCAACGCGAGAGGACAACTACTCTACCGGCGGCGGTGACAGCTATGGTGGTGGCTATGGCGGTGGCTACGGCGGCGACTATGGTGGAGGTTACGGCGGTGGCTATGGTGACATCTACAACGACACGACCGTCACCACCAACCCGGACGGGTCGTCGGTAGAAGTCGTCAGCACCAATCAATACGGCTACGGAGATACCACCACGACAGTCACGTCGGCAGACGGCTCGTACAACACGACCGAGACGACGGCGATGGGTATTACTTGGGAAACGTCATACAACGCCACCACGGGTGAGTACGACCATTCCACCATCTATAACGACGGTTCGCGTACCGACACGCAACAACAGGCGGACGGGACCACCACGACTACCAACTATGACGCAGACGGTAGTATGGAACGCAGGGAGGTCACAGATGGATCGACCACCACAACGACCTACGGCGACGGGACGGTCACTGTGGATCAGCGTCTCGGTGATAACAATCATCTGATCGACACGACCAACCCCGACGGCTCGCATTCCGAAACGCGCACGTCCAATGAGGGAAGCGACGGCATCACCGACAACTATGATGCAAGTGGTCGCTTGATCAGCGAGGACGGTCACCTCGCTTCGATACCGAGTGACTACACGTCGAACGGAACCACTAGCAGCAGTTGGGAAACCACGTACAACAGCGACGGCTCGAGCTCAACCCATGAAGTTGAGATGGCAGGGAATGGGCAGGTCACGCACGACACTGAGACGGACTCGGATGGCCATACTGTCAGTACCACTACGACGGTCGAGGTGAACGGCGTCTCGGATCAAACGACGAAAAACGCTGATGGATCGAGCTCAACGGCACACTGGGACGACAACGGAAACTACCATTCCACGGATTACGATCCCGAAGGCCACATCACCCAAGACGTGTCTCGGAGTTCCGACGGCTCGTACTCGGATGTGAGCTACGACACTGCCACTGGTAGCACCACAACGAACGGCTACGACGCCTCGACGGGTACATATTCCACCCGAGAAGAGTCGCACGATGCCAGCGGCGCTTACCGAGACGTCGAAACCGACACCCACGCTGATGGCAGCTCCCAGACAACTGAAATCGATACGATCAACGGCATCTCGCTGACACACATCACCGGCAGCGATGGAACGGACCAATATGAGATCGGCAGCTCTAACATCACGGTGGATCAGTACGATCAGTACTGGCAGGACTATTTTGCGGGCGACGGTGCCAGCAACGATCCTGGCGCAGGCGACCCGGGCACGGGTGATCCCGGTGCAGGCGATGGGAGCAACAGCACTCCCGATATGCCAGCCGGAACAACGGACCAGCAGGCAGCTGCGTAGTAAGTAACGGAGGCGAGCCGTGCGAGAGTGCGGCTCGTCTTTTTTTTGTGATTTGTCCGCTTTCCGTCGTGGCAGCAAAGTTGTCTTTCATGTTCGATCGTCTCGCACCCGTTCTAATAACAGCGCTTTGGTGCAGCGCATGTCATGCCGCTGGAGTTACCGGGGGAGCCGAATCGGATGGTGCCGTGCCGTGTCAGGGCTTGAGTGCGGAGCCGATTGCCCTGAGCAAATCGCTGCAGATTGCATCACAGGGGCAGCCGCAGTACTTGATGGCAATCCAGGACCAGGAAAAGTCCAAGGCAGGTGTGCTGAAGGCTTGGTCAGCCTTTCTGCCTTCCGCTGCCGCAACGATTGAGAACGACCGCTACAAGCCGGCAAACGGAGGCACTCCCGCAATCGTCGTCGGTAACTCCATCGTAGGTGGTAACGGCCAGGGGTACACCAGTTACGGCGCTGTCAGCGTGAATCTGAACCTATACAACGGCGGCCGGGACGTCGCCAGTTATCGTGGCAGCAAAGCGCTGGAACGCGCCAGCGAAGCGACACTCGATGCCACGTTCGCTGACACCCTACAGGCTGTCATCGTTGCCTATGGCGACTTGTATAAGGCACAACTTGCCGTGGATGAAACTGGGCGGGTTTTGAAGAGCCTGAAAGTCATTCAGGGCACGGCAACGGAACGCTATCGTGATGGCCATGGGACCACCATCGCCATCGGGAAGGCACGCAATGACGTGCTGGATGCAGAGCGCCAGCTCTACCAGGCTTGCCACACGCTGCGCGATAAGTCGGATGCGCTGGTCAAATCCATGGGTGCGGATGTGTCGCCGGGCAAAGTCCTGGTCGCGAGCGGCAATGTCCCCTCCGCGGATACGGAGATGGCCGATGCCGCCACCATGGATGCCGTGGTCATGGCTGATCCGGCCGTGATTGCAGCACGCCAGCAAGTCGACGCAGCATATGCAAAGGTCGATCAGGCCCGTGGTGCTTTCCTGCCTGTTGTCAGCGCTTTTGCCAAGAAGGATTTCCTAGGGCAGAGCCTCTCCGGCTTCGGCTCAGCCAACGGCGCATTGGGATACCAAAGCTATCGCGTGGGCGTATCGGTTCAGCAGCCGCTGGGCCCATTCACCACCGAGTATGCCGACCTGGAGACCGCGAAGGCCGATGCACTCCGGCAGGAAGCCGCGTTACAGCAAGTCATTGTCGACACGAGAAATCGGCTGCACGCGGCTTTCAATGCCTTACTTGAGGCGAAGGATGCTGTTCGAGCGGCCAAAGACAGCGTCGAGGAATCGCGCCAGCTGCTGGCGCTTACTGAATCACTCTACAAGGCTGGGCGAGTCGCCATCGATAGCGTCGAACAGTCGCGCATCGACGTTCGAAAATCGGAGCGCTTATTGGACGAGCAGACCGCTGAGCTGCGTGTCGCTGGCTGGCGATTGTCCAGGTCTATGGATGCGCGCTCTTTTGCGGACCGAGTGCTTGGAACGATTCCTTCGCCATGAAGAACTCTTTTGGGCCCCGAGAAGTGGGCCGGCTCTGATGCTGGATGGTGGTGTACGGGGGCATCGGCCACTGCTCAGGAGCAGGTGCGCCGCACATCAGAATCCGCACCGGATAGTTGAAAGGTAAACACGGACAGATGAAATATCTTCTGCCAAAACGGTCCACGGCATATCACCAAGTGTTCCTGGCGTGGCTGGGAGTTGCAGTCATGCTCAGCGCGCACGGAGCGCCGCGCGAGGTGGATGGTCGTGAGGCCAGGGCTTTATGCCAAGACCCAACGGTCTTCTATCCGGTGGAGGCGCAAAAGTCGCGCGCTGAAGGTCGTGTCGTTGTTGACACAGTAGTCGATATCGGTGGAAACGTCAGTG
>JGI24740J21852_10000428_pt1 | contig 17973 bp, 18 predicted proteins | sample KBSCornC6_FD_21852 | JGI IMG/M metagenome (IMG submission 21852) | reverse complement strand
GAAACTCCCGCTGGCGACAACCGTCGATGACTACGCCGCGCTCTTGCCGTGGGCCATGGCTGCGACACGCTGAGAGGCGTCGTTTAAAGACTGCTTACGAAGCACGTAACCCGTAGAATGCTTTGACTGCCACACGCCATTCATTTGTTGGCCGCGGCCGATATCAGTCGTCCACATCAGCGCCGCATACAACAGATCGTCCTGAATGGCGAATTTCTGGGCCTTTACGCGGGCTGCTGCTTCCTGATATGGCTCGTCTTTTTTCGGCCAGACTGGAAAATGATCATCTTGGCTGGTAAATCGCATCGGTGATTTAGTGCTGTGGAGACAACTCCTATACGGCAGAATTACGAGATTCTGAAGCGCAGACGTGTCCGCCAGGTTTGACGCGAATTTCCACAGAGAAGATCAGTCGCCACACGCGCCGCGACAAGCTGCAGCGGTTTTGGTGCATCCGAAAAGAAACAAGCAATGGAGAGGGGTTAGTGGGTGATTTTTCCGAGAAAGTCAGGCATGGCAATGTGGATGGCCCCCGCAAGCGCTCATTCACGCTGGATGGATGGCGCAAGGCATATGAAGAGTTCTCATCCGGCGACAAAACGGATTCGGACCTATACGTCTCCGGCCAACACATTCATGCGAAGCTCGCGGCCATCCGCAAAGCCGCGGAAGGCCTGTCGCTATCGCGCCTATCCACTAAGACGCGGATTCAGGCGCTCGTCGCGTTCGCCAATCATCAATTCGAGGCGGTTGAGCTCCGGATGCAGGACCACGCAGCCGCGAAGGCCGACGGGGGCGGAGAGGTCCACCTTCTGGATATTGCAACTACGCAAGTACAGCTAGCCGATGGTGCTAGCTACAACGTCGACGCAGTCCTTGCAAGTGCACTCGACGGCATCGCAATTCCGGTGAAGGTCGCACTAATGGGAAAGCCCACCGTCACAGACGACAGCCTTGACGACGTCAACTGGCACGACATCCAGTTGGAAATCAACCTTGGTGTGCTATACGACCAAGCCGAGAACATATGGGAAGACTGCGTTTGGAACACGTATGCATTAGTCGGCACCCGTGACAAGATGGTCGCGATTCCCAAAAACGTCGACGCAAAGCGTGGTACTCAGACGGCAGTGGCCAGAAAGCTCGCGCTGGCAATTGAATCGACCTCCGCTAGCATCCGTGCCTTCAGGCTTGGGGAGTCCCGAGGTCTTTCGTCGAGGATCAAGGAAGTTCGGTCTGTCGTGACCGAAGGCAATCAGCAGCGCATCGAGCTGGGCCGGAACGATATGGACCGGCATAGTGCAGCGACGCTCTTTGCTCTGCGGATAATGGCGTGTCCCCCATACTACGAATCGCTCCTCGACGAACCCCAACCGCTGCTGGCCGGAGCAACCCTGTCGCAGCTCTTTGATGGTTGGATGGTAGTTTCGCACGCAGCCCGGCGCTTGTGGGAAGCAACGTCCCTGGCACACCGGCCTGAATCGTCAGAAGGCCCCAGAGCAGCAAGCGTAATGCGTGAATACATCCCGTTCTTCACGAAGGAGGCACTAGTTGCGGCCGTCAATGAAGCTGCAGGCATTCCTGTTGCAAGAGCGCAAGCCATCATCGATTTTCTTACTTTCCGGGGCCGAGAGAAGCAAGAATTTTGGACACAGCCGCTTGTACCAACTGGCGATCCGTCGAAGCTCTATCCCGTGTTTGGGGCCGTGGCCACCCCTCCTAGTCTGCGATTCGTCCTTGAACGGTGGATGGCCCAACTTAAGGTAAGGCTCGACGAGCGCGGCCCGGCGTTTGAGGAGTACCTGCGCACGAGTCTTATTGAGGCGGTAAAGACTTCGCCGGTGCTGTCCCAGTCAGCGAAAGTCGTCCCCCGAGACTACACGTTCAAGTGTATCGATGGGGCTTTCGCCCAAGTAGACGCACTGTTCTGCGTCGGGTCGAGCGTTTTCGTAGTAGAAGCAAAGTGCATTTTGGAACCGACTGAGTCCACGTCCATCGGCACACATCGCTCAGCAATCGAACACGCCGTCCAGCAGGCAAGGGCTCGCGCAACACTGATCGAAGAACACCGCGATGAGTTCATTGCGGACATGAAACCGTTTGGCTGGGACCTTCCGCCGGAGTTTCGTGTCTATCCACTAGTTGCGGTCAGCACTGTCGCGCATGTGGGGGTTTCTTGGGACGGTGTACCTGTCGTCGACGAACTCGTCCTAGATAGGTTCTTCGCCGGTGGCTACGAGTACGCCGCGCTTGACACCAGCGATTTGTCGATCGTGCGGACCATTCGGCGCCCCTTCTATGCCAACGCGGCGGAGGCAGAGGCAGGCGCAGCCCTTTACTTTGAGCAACCACCACAATTGCAGCAATACAGCGAAGCTCTGCAACCGCGGACCATCCCGATGTATGCAGTGTCGGATGACGACTGGGGGGGCTTAATGGTCGACTTCGAGCAGAGCTAGACGTCTTAGCTGCCTACGCACTTAGCACCGGTACGGTCTCGCTCAGAGTGTAGGGGTGGCTCGGAGAGTTCAATATAAGTCTGATCGTATATGGGCTCTTGGCTGGATCAAATGCAAATTTGCCTGCGTAAGGCGCAAGCGAAGTGTCCACCGGGTAGACCATGTTGTGTTGCGTCCTCGGATCGACATCCGTTGGAGGCTGATTGGGTTGCGGGGCGGGCAGCAATTGCGCAAGATCAAAATCTTCGCCGGTAGCGTCAGTCACCGTAACGGTGTACAGGTGCGAATCAGTCCACGTGACAGAGACTTTCGTGTCGGTGCTGTTGTCGAAAATGACGGCGAGAGTGACCTTGCCTTGGACAATGGGCGAACACACCAATCCGATATAGAAGCCGTCCGGCAAGCTAGGCGGAGCATTGCCATCGAATGTTTGATCCATGCACACCTCTCAGACGTGTAGATTCAGCGCGAGACCGCAAATGAGCCCGGTCGAGGAGACGTTTGTGAATGATGGGGAGACGTCGACCTTGAATGGTGTGCCCTGCCAAGCGATCTGGCGCCTCAGGTCAATACCTTTACCGTCAAGGAAGTCCGACAACATTGTGTCCGTCCATGGTTCGAGTAGGTCCGCGACGCCGCGGATAAGTACCTGGCCGACAACTAGGTAGAGAAAGAAGAACAGTGCCGAGGATGCAGTTGTCGCTCCCCAATCAAGGTTGACGTCTAGGTGAACTGACACGTCGTTCGCAAAGAGCCTGCCCGCCGAAACGGTCGGCTGAAACTCTAGTGTGGCATTCACTGTGATCGGCAAGCCAACTACCTTGCGTTGTGCAAACACTCGCAACTGCAACTTGCCTGAGTCCATGGCGGCGAAACTCAGCCTCTCGATCCAGATAGGGCCCGACGAGCTGGGTTGCCCCTTGTCGTCGAAGCGTGTTGGGATGGCGTCTCCCGTCCATAAATCCTGCAGGACCTGGGTGAGGAAGCGCGTGCTCAGCGCGATCGCTATGTCACCACCGGATTCGCTTATTGACAGCACCGATTGGTACGACTGCTGGCCGAGGTTTTGCTGGGCCTGCAGCAGCAGTTGCAACTCGTCTGGCGCGTCAACATCAGCGCGCGCAGTAACTTTGAAATCGGTAGCGCCAATCTGTGCCGACTGGCTATCAAGCAGTGCCTTTGCCGGCGCGGTCAGCGACCCGGGCAGAGCATTGAGCGCTGGGAACTTGATCTTGTCTCGGAGTGCCATCACGGCCATTCGCTCGAGAATGGCACGTATCACCTCTGTAAAATCAACACCAGGCGTAAGCGAACCTATTTTTGCTATATCAAGCTGATCCAACCGCGCAAAGCTGATCGTCAACACGCAGTTGTCGCCAACCTGCTGAAGCAAAACGTCTGCAGTGGCCGAAAACTCTCCGTCGAAGGGGATAGTGAATGTCTGATCCAACCCTGGGTCGATATAGGGACCATTGGGGGGGGACAAGGTCCATTCCGCGAGCGTTACCCGGACCGTGACAGAGCCGGCCCATGTGGCGCGAAGGCCAACCAACTGGGTCGCATCCCCTTCGGAAAAGAACGCGATGTTCGAGACGGAGAGGTTCAGATCTGTTCGGACCGCGAGGCCCAGCGGGTCCTCTGCGGCCCCAAAGGTCAATTGAAAGCTTGAAGGCAGGACGCCGGTAGTAATTCCGAGTGCCAGTGCTCGGTTAAGAAAGTCCTCGGTCAATGCGATTTGGACATCGTATTGCGGCGACCTCGCTGTCGCTGGCGTCACGAGCATTGTTCTCTGGGCCGGCATTAAGCTTGCTCCACTTTGAAGTCCCCGTGGAGTGCCATGCACCCGTCCGGCCAGTCGATCAGCGCAGCCGCCGCGCGGAAGTGCAACTGCGTCCCGGGAATGGGGCTGTCGATCACGCTCGTATTGCTGGTGCTATCGACGAAGCCGGTGACAGCACGGTCGGCGAAGATCTTACCGATGATCATCAAGACCACGCTAACGTAACCCCCAAGTGGAATAAGAGCATCAGCGGCAACGAAGATCAGCGCTTTCACTGGCAGCGACAGGTCAACGTCGATATGCTGAGCATGAACTCGGAAGTTGCCACCTTCGACGTAAGGCGTGAAGCTTCCGGAGGCGTGCGCAAGTTGGTCGAGCTGAACCCATTGGACGACAGTGTTGAACACCTTTTTGCATATCAAGTTGCAGGGGTCCAGCGCGGTGCAAAGCACCTGCTCAACAGTCTTCTCAACTTTTTCCAGTGTGCTTGATTGAACCTTGATGCCGTCGAGGACGAACGCTCCTGGTTGAACATGCATCTGCGCGTCTTCGAAGATCAGGTCACCTTTCACTCCTCCCGAATTCGGAAAAACGCGATATCCCTGCAAGGAAGCGCAGGTTTTGACGAGGGCATATTGGATCAACTGCAGCGACATCAACACAGAGAAGTTGGCGCCGGCAGCAATGGCAAAACCAACCTGGTTCCAGTCGACATCCTCGTTCATCACCTGTAGAAGGATCGAGAGAGCGCGCCTACCATCGCCCGCTTGGACAACCTTGTAGTCGACGGCTACGGGGATGTGTAGATCTCCAAGAATGGGGATCTGGGTGTCGAAGGCGAAACCCACGGGAATCAGCGCGACTTGATGAGCCAGGATGTAAACGGCTGCTCTGCGCGCGACCGCGCTGATCACGTTGAGGGCAGTAGCTGACAAGGTCAAGTCAGAATTGCCGATGCCCAGCTCGAAACTCGTCACACGCAGAGCGGCAAGATCGAGCGCCAAACATGGCGAGCCGGCTACCGTAGTGCGCACTGCGTTGACCTCGATGGCGATACTACCGCTTAGAACGATGGACAAGGTCGGCGGTTGTGGTGGCACGGTGCCGCCAGGAAGCGAGTCGAGACGCGTCTGTACAGTCGCCGAAACTTGCACACCGAGCGCCAGCCCGATCATCCGGTCATGGTCGAGATGGATTTGCGGACGCACCAGCGATACGACCCAGCTCAAATCCTCGCGCACGCCGAACTCGGGCAGCGGGATTTGGCGGTCGATCGGATGGTGAAGCTGTTGGTCTGCTGCCGCTACAAATGTGTCAAGACTCGCTTGGAGCGCCGCTTCGGTGAGTTGCAGGACGACGCCGTATCCGCCGTTAACGCTCATGGCTGTGAGGGCTCAGTGGTCATGGTCTCCGGCCGGAACTCTTTGGAGATCGTTACCGGGATACGGAAGCTGGCGATCTGTGGCTGACCATCATCGGGCCGCGGATGGTTGGGGCGTGCCAGACTCACGCGCACCAGTAAGTCGCCGGTCACGCCAACGCGAGTGCGGTCAGGGTGAACGACTATGGCAAAGTCGCGGCGGTAGTTTGCCTCGTTGAGTGGAAACTCAGAAGCGTCGGGGATGATGTCTGGGAAGCGCCGACCTGGCTTGACGGTCTCACCGCTGGCGCCGGCTAGGCGCACTTCGGGCACGCCAATAATGGGCGCGTTTTCGGAGGTCACTTCCACCGATGGCACCACATCGCTGAACAAGACTCGGTGCCAACTCTTGTCCGAGTGCCTATAGCACGCGAAGCACAACGACCGGGGGCCCTCGCTGTCGTTCTGAAGCGCCAGATAGATGATCGCTATGTCATTGGCGGGCGGGGTGCCAGCTACCGGTTTGTAGATCACCAACGCACGAGGTCTGAGCACCTCAAAGTGGTAGTTGGCGATGGGGCCGTCGCTTTGGAGGCAAGCACAAGCCTGCAGAGTCATCGTGGCGACTAACGAGGTCGCCAGCGCAACCCGTCGCCAGATCCGAAAGGCGTCAATTGCCATTCTCCCCCCCAAGCAGTGTGCTACGAGGATATTTAGCGAATGCATGACACGCCAATCGTGTCAAATACCTAGTCAGTTCTGTGAGAAATTCTACTGATATCTGACTTAAAACAAATTGGCTGGATAGCAACTTACCAGGACTTCACCATTCACTACACGCGTAAGACTTGCTATTGAGGGATGGCCTAGCAATGGCAATCTGTGCAAGCTATCGTGAGCGGCTCGGCATATAGCGAGTTGGCTTGGCTCTGCCAAGCCTGGCGCTTTTGGATAAGCTACTGGGCGCATATCGGAAAGAACCTAGCCCCTCTTTGAGAGCACCCCCGATTTAGCGTCGTACGCATAACCACGTTCAGCGTAAGCCTTAGTTCGCGACTCTTCAAAGAGGGTCGCGGCCACGTCGTCTCTGAGAAGAGGATGGGTCGGAGCCAACTCGGCCAGGGCTTTCCGTAGAGCGCGAACGTAGTCAACACTGACCTTGCGCTCAACATATTCGTTAAGTTCGGCATTCAAGGCAGCTGATAGCCGTCCCTGCAATTTCTGTGAATGCTCGGCCCATTCCGCAACCGCAGTTCGCCCGTCTCGCACGGCCGCATTTCGGGCTGCCATCCCGGCGGCCAAACCATTCGTGTAGTTGCTCATCGCGCTCTACCTTATTCGATGTCGAGGGCCATCCGCCTCGGATACAACCTCATCACAGGTATCGCCTCCCGCTGGCAGATTGACGTCGCTGCCTTGTACCTCTCCCACCTCCAGCCTGGAGATCAATACGTCGGCAACAGCCACAGCGTGGGGCTTCGATCCAATTTTGCCATCAATAGCGTCTTGCAGCTCACGCGGCATGCGACCCGCACGGATTTCTCGTAGCCAGAACGCCAAATCCTCGACCTCAAATACCAGCCGGCTGCGATCAGCGTCTACCGCGCGTAGGATTCGCTCGCAGTGACGCAGGTATACGGACCAGGCCTCCGAATTTCTGGCCATGGCCCGCTCGATCAACGACATATCCTTCGCCTCTAGCAATGCAGCCCGACTCGCAGCAGCGATACTCTTCGCCTCATGGTATTGCCCGTCTGCGTGTAGTTCGGCAAACATGTATTGATCAGCACGCAACGTGTCACCCTCGATGCTGGTCAACGGAATCTTGGCGTAGCGTGCCCGATGTACCGCCAAATCCGCTTCTGCCCGGGCTTTAAGCAAAAGAAGTTGTCGCACCACGGGATCTTTCTCGTTCTTAGCAGCCCGTATAGCAATGTCGCAGCGACGTTCTGCAAGCGCGACCAAATCTTGCTTGGTCGGCTCGTAGCCGATCACCGTAATCCCCGTGAGCCGCCCCTGCATCCATGCCCGCCGGCGAAAATCGATTGAGCCAGCGACTTCGGCCTCAGTCCATCCCTTCTCACGCGCGAGCTGCAATGCCGCTCTCACGGCCGCGTCGGGTGAACGCTCGAACCGTATCCGATCACCCAAATCGCGGAAGGCTGGCGATTGGCTTCGCTTCCACGCATACGTGCCGTCAACCAGACGGACAAACAGAGCGTCAATAGTGCGGTTGCTACGTACCGGACTCACCCATTCTTCGGAGGCAACCGTTTCTGCCCGCAGAACATTCCCCGATTCTTCCCCCTTGCGCGCCTTCGCTGTAGCAGCAAGCTTTTCAATGAGGGACATATGTCTGTCCTGGTCAAAACCAGTCTTCTCGGCCAGCTTGGCCCATTTGTATTTTGAGCCGAGGTCAGATGCCTTCATCTCCTCGCCGTCAAGGCGGAACGAGAACCCATTCATCCGCCCAGTGCTGGCCAAGTTGGGCACAAGTTGCAACCCAGCTTCATCGCAAATCTGTACAAAGCCCTCGAAGCTACCAGCTCGGATTGCACGATTCAAAATGACCTGCATGCGCTCCTTGAGAGACGTCTGCCCGGTGCGTTTCTTCCGCGCCGCCTCTCCCTTCGCTCGCTTCGGGTGTTCAGGCTCGCTATTCAGCCCAGGCGTCAATTGCAACCCAAACTCGCGCTCGAGCGTCTGTGTCGACTTAATCGCGGCCTTCACATCATTTCGGCCGTGCCACAAAGTGGCATCGAGACCAATTCGACTAACAACAAGATGCACGTGATCGAAATCGGTATCGTCATGACGCACCGCAACCCACATGTGATTCTCGTCGTCGATACCCATGAGCTGCAGATGACGCTTACAAATTCGCTGCCAAGCCGTTCTATCAAGCCTCTCCCCTTTGGGCAGCGCTAGCGAACAGTGCCAGACCGGGTTCTTGACTTCGAGTCGGAGCTTACGGCAAACAGCGAACTCGGCCGCCAAGCCGCGAGGGTCGGTAGCGGCCATGTTGCCGCCGACGATTGAAGCACGGTCGCCCTTCCCTTTCTGACCCACCCCAAAAACATACGCCAGCAGGCCCCGAAACCCATTGCCTCGGCCGACTTTGGCCTTCATCGCCGCCTTTCACTCAAGACTTGCAATGCCAGCGACTTCGCGACTGCGGCCAGTCGCCGGATGACACTCTCATCGACACCGGTAGCCGTACCCGCATTCAAGTGGTGGGCGATCTGATTTAAGTTGCTGCCAACGCGTGCCAGCTCAAGATACGTCTCCCGATTCACCGCAGGGATCTCTCCTCGCGCTGGCACCACCGAACCCATCGCAGCCTGGCGAATGAAGGTCGCTGGAGGAAGGCCTGTCTCAGATGCACGTCTTTCTATGTGCGCCCGCTCGCCTCTGTTCAGCCGAATAGCCACGACATGCCGCAGGCCACGTTCCGGAACTTCCGCCATCCCATCCCTCATCTGCCCTCCTGACTCTCAGGGTGGGGAAGCAAAGCGCCCCACCTACCCCGTAGGGCGAGGTGAACTCCGGATGAAGCGTGCTAACACGCGTAATACGGAGTTATACCTCGCTACCTGCTTAATCTGAGAGCAATATAGGGTTGCGCCGGCAGATTTAACAAGCCGAGTCACGGTGACCTATTCCGATAACCAAATCTCGATAAATTGCGCCACATTGGCTATCAAGCCCGCTGAACCAGGGAATTTGGTCAACAGTGACCTACGCTTGCTTAAAAAACGATCAGATTTAGGTCACAGTGACTGCATACGCCACGAAACTTAGGTCACAGTGATCCTCTCCCATGTAGGAATTGGGTCACATTGACCTGAATTGAGCCCGTCATCAGGTTTGGATCACAACAAATTCAGTTTGGCGTATTACTTTTAGTGTTGTTTTAATGCTCAAAATCAAACCACCTGAAGCACGTTGCCCCGTGGCGTCAAGCTCGGGCACAAAACGCTCTACGTCGGTGATCGAAATCCTTCTTGGCCTCCAGCCCGCCTGGAGCTCAGTGCTGACACCGACTGCTTGAGCAGCCTCTTCGACACAACCCGGATACTCTGCCCCCGCCCCCAAGCGGAGACTGCCCAACTTGAGATGCATCTCGCTCCCGTCGGCCGGAGTCCATGCTCGGGTGACTGATACAGCCGCATTCCGCTCCGATGGGCGATTGAATACTCATCAAAACACAGGTAGATTACGCACGTCGAAGCGACTGACCGGATGAGATTGAGCGCTTCCCGGCGGCGAGAGTCGTACCCGTGCAAGGCGGGTCGAAAGTGGTGTCCGGATCTGTTTTACAGCTTGTGAAGAGGCGCCGTCGGCGCCTCTTTCCATTTCTGCGCCACAGGTTGAGCGTGCATGCTGTACGTACGCCAAAGTGACCAACACCCTCACAACGCGCCGCTATTCTTAGGTCACATTGACACATCCGGTGTTCTGTGGATATCTCCCCATATCCTTTCACCTTAGCCTCATGGTGAAAGTTTATGGGGCTATAGGTGAAAGCTTATGGGGGTTCGTCGAACCCCATATTTGTTCACCTATGGCCCCATATATATTCACCTACAGCCCCATATCCTTTCACCCTCACCCCATATCCTTTCACCTTCAGCGCGAATTTCGCTTTCCTTTCATATACTTACAAGCACGTAAACGTATTGTTTGTTTGTTATTTAAAGACAAACAAACAAACCAAAGACGGCTAGCGAGAAGGTTGAGCGCCGCTGGTGCATCAAGCTGTGGACAGCCGCTACGCGGCCCGCGTGGATCGGCTGATGGACAACCCGATGGACAGGCTACGAGCCTGCCCACAGGTTGCCCACGAGCCGCCCCACACTTGACCACAGCAGCTATCGGTATGCACGCCAAAACCCCGAGCAAGCGAGAGGGAGAGAGAGCGTCATCAAAACGGCGCGCACGCGCGCCCAACGCATCGCCATAGAACACCACAAGCCAGCTACGCTCGCGATTGATGTCGCGTGGCAGTAAGCGAGTGGGATTCGACCTTTCGGTGGGCAAATAGAAGCCGCTAGGTTATTGGCACAACGAGAAGATGAGCGGAACCTTGAACCCGAAGAATCCGGCGGCGCCTGCCCCACCGAAGATCTTGATTCGTCGCTCATCCAAGCGCGTGGTGGTCACCGCGGCGATGAAGGAACGCCTACGTGCCAACGCAAAGATGTCCAAACGCAGCGCCTTCCCCCGAGTTGCCAGAGTGGTCCTTGCGTCACACAAAAGGACGTATCAGGTCCAAGCCCTAGACTTTGCGCATGAAAACGCATGCCGATAATGAAGCCTGAGTAAAACTACGTCAAAGCGATTGAAACTGGCGGCGATATCGCTTGTTCAGCCGTGGCTTGTTGCCAGCAAAGGGGACGCAAGCAACCCTCTCATGCACAACATTACGGCATGCTGTATCTAACGCACGTCAGGTCGGCATCGCAAGTACTGGCTGCTATACACTGTCATAGCTTGCTACAGAAAGGCGCGCTGTATTTGTAGCGGCTTCAAAGAATAACAGTGCTGTATCAGGCGAGGGAGATGGTTACGTCATCTAGCGGCATGCGCGAAGTTTTGGCCCGAGCCGGCCACACGTCCGACCCGTGGGGACGGTACTACACCACGCCCATTGTCAGCCAATCTTTGGTTGATCGGATCGAAGTAACCAAGCCGAAGCTAGTCCTTGAATTAGGTTCTGGCTCCGGCTCCTTGTGCACCGCTGCCGCGACTCGCTGGCACAGCGCCAAGTTGGTGACGGTAGACGTAGACGGCCACGCCTCGAAGGGCCTAGATGCTGAGAAGCTCGGTTCCGAGCGCCGACACAGCCATTACGTGCATGATGCTCTCGACTCGGCACTATCTGACAAGATCGGCTTGACTCTTGGCACGGTGGATGTGGCAGTCTGCAACCCGCCATATATTCGGCCCAGGTGGCGATCTGACTTCGGCAAGATCTTGGAGGATGCTGGATTGTCGGGCACCCTAGCCTCACGGCACGATGCTGGCGCTGACCTACTCTTCCTTGCTCAAAACCTGCGCTTGTTACGCAAGAACGGAAAGCTCGGGCTGATCCTCCCTGATGGTCTTATTACTGCCGAACGGTTCAGCCTTGTACGCAAGGCTCTACTTCAACAACATCTGGTTGAGCAGGTAATTCAGCTGCCACGAGGAGTATTCAAGGGCACCGAGGCCCAGGCCTACCTCGCTGTGCTTTCCAAGAGCGCTGGCGAAACGAATCAAGTAATACTCAGGCAGATGGGGCTCGACGGGCAACTGAGCGCGCCGATTGAGATCCCGCAGGATGCGGCAGTTAAACGACTGGACTTTACTTATCATGCGCGAGTCGTCTCTCCTCAGCGTAGTGACGAAGGCCCGATGCGGATACCTGTCCGCCAAGCGTTGACGGACGTCGTGCGAGGGACAATCTGCTCGTCCGCAATTTCAGCGTTCCCGGTTCCCGTGTTCCACCTAGGCGACTTTTCAGAATCGCTAGGCGCGCACGCCGTGAGGGTCGTGCCAAAGCGCTTTGCGCTTAGCGAGCGCAAAACTCTTCAAATGTCGCGAAACGTCCGACTGGCACTACCTGGCGACATTCTGCTTGCCCGCGTGGGCAGATCCCTTCAAGACCGTCTAGCCTTGGTAGTTCACGGACCGTGCGTTATTAGCGACTGCATATTTGCGTTGCGCGCGACGGATGAGCATCGCGAGCGCCTATATCGATTTTTCGAAAGCGATCTGGGTAGGCATGCCCTAGCCTCTTCAGCTCATGGTGTAGCTGCAAGATTCCTGTCGAAAACCAACCTGTTTGAGATTCAGTTCTGACCCGTCCCACGATGTCGCAGATACCCCAACTCGGTGGCTTTGATCAGCTTGCCGTGGAGAGGGCGGTCCACGCCCTTAGCCGCTCGAACGTGCGCAGCCCCCTGTCCGTCGAGCGCATCAAGGTGTGGGTTAAGCAGTTCGTGTCGGATGAGGAAAAGACGCTCGCTTGGCTGATCCTACGCAACTTGATCTTCCGCACCAACGAGCAACTGCAGTCGTCGATGCGTCAGGCCCTGAAGCAGGCGGCCTTGCACTTCCTCGACCAGGTCGGCCAGCGAGAGACCGTCGCTTGGACCGATGCCCTAAAGGGCGCCGCTGGTCTGGACTTCTACTGCGGACCACCGTCGCTCGTCCAGTACGGCATGGGGCAGCCCGGCAAGAGTGGTGATGTGATCGCTCGGGCGATCAACCAGCGGTACGGCATTAAGAAGCAATTCCCGTCCGGCATCAACGTACTGTGCGAGAAAGAGCGGTTTATTGTCGTGGACGACGGCACCTACACCGGCATGCAGCTTGAAACCTTCCTTCGCAATTGGGAGCAGGACTATTCCACCGGCCGCGTGGCCATCGCCGTCGGCATGGCGCACCAGACGGCTTGCCACCACCTTGGCGCCCAGTTCGCGCAGGTGCCGCTGTTTCACGGTGAGCTGCTGATGCCCGAAACCTGCTTTGCCGCGTTGTCCCAGAAGTGGATCGAGACCCAGCAGTGGACGTACGAGAAATCGCCCCTTGAGGTTTACGCTGAGGTCCACAAACGCGCCCAGCCATTCGATGATGGAAATGAAGGCAATGGTTACGGCGACATCGGGGCGTTGGTTGCGTTCAGCCACGGCGTGCCGGATGACTCGATTCAATTGCTCTGGGGCGTTTCCAAGACCTGGAAACCTCTGGTCGAACGGTAGGCTTGATCATGCATATTGACGCTTCCATGCTCGCGCGCACCCGCGCGGAGGAACACAGCGCCGACGTTTGGGGCGAGTTCTTCATTCCCCCCTACTTCGACCGGTTGGCTCTCACGTCGGCCACGCGCTCGGTCTACATTACCGGCAAGCGGGGCTGCGGCAAGACCATGCTGCTGAAGTACTTCGACTACCACACCGCGTTTTCCAAGCGACGCAAGGAAATCCCATCCGATGCGATTAGCCATGTCGGCATCTACTGGCGCGTCGACACTCAGTTCTGCAGCTCGCTGAAGCACCGCGGCATCGAGGAGAACGAATGGAGCGTGGTGTTCGAGAGCTACTTCGGCCTGGTGATCGCCACTGAACTCCTGCATGCCGTTGAGACCATCGCCGAGAGCGCCTTCTCCGGCTTCAACCGTGAAGACCTGGCTACGCTAAGCCTGCCCAGCGCGGCGGACTACCTCGCCGAGGCACCCACTAGCGTGCGCGAACTGACCAAGTACCTTGAATCGCTGCGGCGCAGATTCACGACCTGGGTGTCCAATGTCAAGGCCATGGACTGCCCTGTCCTGCCCCCGGGCCGAGAGTTCATCCTATCCTTGATCGCCGACTTGCAGGCCAACGTGGCGCTTTCGACGCTCGCCGTCTTTGTCTACGTCGATGAGGTCGAGAACCTGGTGCCCTACCAGCGCCACGTGCTGAACTCCTTCCTAAAGCACAGCCAGCGCCCGATGATCGTCAGCTTCACGTCGAAGGAACATCCATCCGACAACGACACGTCCGGCTCCGAGTCAATCAATGCAACCCACGACTACCGGTTGGTAGACCTGGACTACTTGCTGGCCCTCAGCGAGGCCGCGATGATTTTTTTCGCCGAGGTGTTCCTCGGCAACCTGGACATCGCTGCTGGCCGAGCGGAGAGCCAGCGGCTGGATATCGTCAGGTCGCACGACCGGCTGGCTGAGCGCCAGACGCCCGCATATCAGAAGGCGGTGGTGGCGGACATGCGCTCGCGGTTCCCCAGCATGACGGACAAGCAGATCGCCGGCCACGCTTTGCAGCAAGCCCCGCTGCGCAAGAGCATCCACGAGAGGATCAGCAAAGCCCTGAAAGATCGCAGAAGCAGCCTGACCGTCGATGACTTCCTGTTCGAGGGCGCGCCGGCTGAAGCGGTCGTTACGCTGCCCGCGCTGCTTAACCGAGAAACACTTCACCCTGACAAGGTACTGGCCGAACTGAAGAACTTTGCCGCCGATCAGAAGGGGCAGTTCAGCAGCAGTTGGGTGCACAACAACCTATTCGGGTCCCTGCTGGAGTTGTATCGACCTTTCGGGCGCGAATGCCCGCTGTACAGCGGCTTCGAAACTCTGTGCACGATGTCGAACAACAACCTACGGAACTTCCTTATCCTTTGTTATAAGACCCTTGAAGTCGCCGAATTGCGCGACCAGCCAGACGCGCCGTACGCGGTGTCGATCCAGTGCCGCGCGGCATATGACGCGTCAGAACAATTGATCAAGGAAATCCGAACCTTTGGGCGGTTCGGCGAGCCGCTGCGGATGTTCGTACTGAGGCTGGGCAATATCTTTCGGGCGTTGCAAGCCAGCCCGACCATGAGCGAGCCCGAGCAGAACCAGTTCACGATCAATTCCGGCGGTCGCTCACTCGATGAAGCCGAGCTGGATTTCATCGCGGAGGCGCTCCGTTACGGCATCTTGGTCGAACAATTGGAAACCAAATCAAAGTCGGGGGTTGGCCAGGACATCGTCGACTACCAGTTGAACCCTATCTACGCGCCCTACTTCCAAATCAGCTACAGGCGCAAGCGTAAGCTCGAAATCTCGGTGGAACAGTTCCACACGCTGGTGATGGGTACCGAGAACGAATACAAGGAGCTGGCACGTGGCCTCGCGCGGCAGCTATCGGAGGCTGACGTCCAACAACTCGGCTTGCAGTTATGATGAAGACGAAGTTTTTCTCAGTCTCCGGAAAAAGCGCTGCAGACCTCCAACTTCCCGAGGGGATGATCCTGCTGCACGGCGAGGAATTGGATGATCGAGGTAAGTCGGCCTGCCAAAGCGCGCCTGAAAGCAGCAGAGTTCCGCTGAGCTTCGGTGTTGACGACATGTCGCTGACCGTCGGTACACGGAAGAAGTCCAGCGACTCAGCCGCCGAACTGCTAAGCGAGTATGACTGGCGCAAGGTGGTGCTGGAAGCCACCACGCTCGGCTTTGCCGAGCTGTTTTGTGCAGTCAACGCTCTGCTGGCGTGCGGCGCCACCTCGATCAACATCATCTACGTTGAGCCGGCCGAGTACACGCGCGACGGCAAGGGCGCAGAGCTGTTCGCGTTGTCCGAGCCAACACGCGGTTACGGGGCCATCCCTAACGCGATCGTGGACCTGGCCAGCGAGGAGGTCGAAGCCGGGGTCTTCTTCCTCGGCTTCGAGCCTGAGCGGCTCGACCGCGCACTTGAGGAATACCAGATGATCGCGTCGAAGTACGTAAAGGTGGTGTTCGGGATCCCGGCATACCACCCGGGCTGGGAGCTCGACGCCATCATTCCGCACCTCACGGCCTTGGAAAGCCACAAGCTGCAGCTCGACTATTGCTCGGCCAACGACCCTGAGGCTGCGTTCGAATGCCTAGAACGTACGCGCGACACGCTTGGTGCCGAAAAGCGGATGTTTGTTGCTCCCATCGGCCCGAAGCCATGCGGCATTGCGTCAGCGATCTTCGCGAGTGTCTATCCCACTCAGGTTGGCCTTCTGTTCGACCACCCACGTCGCAAGAAGAAGCGTTCCTCGGGCGTTGACCTTTGGCACCGATTCACGGTGACGATCGACCGCAGCGACGCATCGGCGGCTGCGGCGCCAGCCGCAACCGTCTGAGCCGGTTCATGCCTCGGCGTTAGCAAGGGCGGCCTGCAGGAGTTCCCTGATCTTCGGCTCGGGCTTCCAGTAGTTCGGCCCCTTCAAGAACTTGCCGTTGTCGTCGTAGATGGGCTTGCCATCCGCGCCGAGCTTGCTCTCGTTACTGTCCATGATAACGGACAGAACCTCTTCGAGCGGGATGCCGTATTTCAGCGCCTCTGATCGACAGTAAACGATGACATCACCCAGCAGGTCAGCAACTGCGACTAAGACGTCAATGGGCTCAGCATTGCGTTCACAAGCAGCGACGATATCGTCGATCTCGTTGATCTCGTCCAAGAGTGTGGCCTTGAACTTGCGCAACCGATCTGCTGGGTCGGCAGGCAGGCCCGGCGTCGCTTGCGCCGGCAGCTTATACATCGCGTTCATGTCGGCGATGCGTTTTGCAAAGGACGGGTTGCTCAATTGTTTCTCCAATAACGTCCGAGCGTTTACGGTAACAGAACCGATGCATGGGACATGCTCCTGAATGCCGCTTGACGTCCCCGGCTAGGGCGAGCGAGTGTCGTCTGTCTCATTTCCGCAGCACAGAATGTGCTGTCAGCTTGATGCGTTCCGTCTCGGGGAGCGCACTAGACGAGAGCGGAGAGCTATCACGGACCCAGCGAGACCTTTGCTTCCCGCGATGAAGCGCTCGCCGCTAGCCTCGCCTGGCGCAACACCAAACAACAACCCTAGAAACAACGACGCCCACCGCATGGGAGGGCGTTGCTGGCCACTTGAGCGCTCAACGTGGAAGGGCACGCAAACAACTAAACATCCTTGCGCGTCCCTTTGGAAGCCTCGATCCATAAAGCCAAATCCAGAACTGTCTCCAGCGCCGGCGGCTTGCCGAGTTGCTTATTTTCGAGCCACTGACTAAGAGTGTCCCCACCTTTACCCAAGTCCCAGCTATCAATCGCGTTGAGACTTTTCAGGGTATCGTCCGGCCGAACTAATCGAGGATCAATCGAGAACGCATCCCCAACCTTTGACCAAACCTCGTTAAAAACCTCTGCCGAAACTCGGTTGTTTACTAGCGCGTAGATTTCCACCAACGATAGCGGCTCTCGTTCTTTACCAAAGGATTTTCTGGCCAAAGCCTTAAATCCCAGAACCGCCACAATCGCCACTGCCACTATAGAGATAAATAATAGGTTCATGGCATCTCACTTCTTGCAAGCGCAGCTTCCACCGCCCGGGATAGCGTACACCAAGCCCTCTGCCAACACCGTAGCGTTGTAGATGCCGATTCCTACTGTAGCCAGCCCAATGCCCGCAGCTCCAGTTCTTACCACCGCTCCACCTGTGCCAGGGATGCCAAGGCCACGGGGAACGCTAGTGAGCGGATTCGACGACCCCAGCAAAGGCGGCCTAAATCCAGTTGCTGGCGCCCACGATTTCGGCATTAGCCCACCGGCCATAGCCATCGCGTATGGTCCAACGTTGACGGTATATTGAAGCGCGAAATCCATATACCGATCCCAATAATCCGGGCCACAGTCACAGGTCTGCGAGCAGCTATTTGACTGAGATGCCGACGAGCTACTGCCAGACGACCCGGCAGTGCCGTACCCCATCAGCCCAAGCGGATCGACGTTGCTGGTCGGTTTCCCGTCGACATAGGCGTAGGTCGAGGGCTGCCCTCCGCTGAGCCCAATCGGATCGGACTGCACGTAGCGCCCACCCACCGGATCGTAGTCCCGATTCACGTTGTA
>JGI24740J21852_10000424_pt1 | contig 18050 bp, 17 predicted proteins | sample KBSCornC6_FD_21852 | JGI IMG/M metagenome (IMG submission 21852) | reverse complement strand
TCGACATTGCCGCCGCCGAATAGCCGGCCGATTATTTCAGCCTGAAGCCGAGGCGGCGGGCCGCCACGCCGAGCAGATGGCGCCCCTTCAAGGCTTCGACGGTGCCGATGCGGTTTTTCACTTGGGCAGTCCAGTCTATGCGCGGCATGCGCTGTTCGGCCTGAAAATCCTGCAAGATCGTATTGTAGTGGCGCAGATCGTCAGACCTGCGGCTGCGATCGTAGTGCTCATGATGCAGCACGGTCGTCTGCGGCAGCCGCGGCTTGACGGCGGCCGGTGCGGCCGGATCGGGATAGCCTACCGTCAACCCGAACACGGGAAACACGCCCTCCGGCAATTCCAGCTCGCGCGCCACGGTTTCGGGATCGTTGCGGATCGCGCCGATATAGCAGGTGCCAAGCCCCTGCGATTCCAGGGAAACGACGGCGTTCTGCGCGGCGAGGGCAGCGTCGATGACGCCGAGCAGGAAGCTTTCGACATAGTCGAGGCCATCGGCGGCAGACCCTTGATCCGCCGCGATGCGGCGTGGCCTCGAAAGATCCGCAAGCCAGATCAGCAGCAACGGCGCCTGCGTGATCTGCCTCTGTGTCCCGGCAACCGCGTTCAGCTTGGCTTTGCGCACCTCGTCCCTGACGGCAATGACGCTCCAGGCCTGCAGATTGGATGAGCTTGGCGCCGATTGCGCCGCGGCGATTGCAAGGTGGAGTATATCGTCCGGAACCGCTTTCGGCAGATAGTCGCGTACGCTTCGATGGGACAGCAGCGTCTCGATCGTTTCGCTCCAATCCGCGCCGATATGCTGGCTGTTGCGGTAGCGCTCCCTGACAAGAGCGGCAAGCCGGTCATCATCTGGAAACTTGGCGGTCGCAACTGGCGTCATATCGTTTCTCCTTTACTCGGCGGCAATGGCATAGGGGTTGGCGGGCCGGGAAAGACCCAAGTGATCACGCAGGGTATGGCCGGTATATTCCTTCCTGAATAGACCGCGGCGGCGCAGGATGGGCACTACCTCATCGACGAAGACCTCCAGGCCATGCGGCAGCACATCGGGCATCAGGTTGAAGCCATCGGCAGCCGCAGCCACGAACCATCTTTCGATATCATCGGCAACTGCCTCGGGCGTGCCGACGATGGTGCGGTGTCCGGTGCCGCCGTTCAAGGCGCGGATGAGGCCGCGCACGGTCAATTTCTCGCGCTGGGCAAGAGCAAGCGTTGCCCGGAAAAAGGTATGCCCTCCGTCGGCCGGCAAGGGAATATCGTCGGGCAGCGGCTCATCGAGCTTCAGCCTGCTCTGATCGACCTGCAGGACGCCGGATAGGCGCGCAAGACTGTATTCCAGCGGAATGAGTTCGCGCAGCTCCTCTTGCCGCCGCCTGGCTTCTGCCTCGGTGCTGCCGATGATCGTCGCGAGGCCGGCGAGCACCAAAAGGCTGTCCGGAGCGCGACCGTAGCGAGCGGCTCTCGTTCGGAGGTCGCGGGCGTAATCGAACGACTCCTCTAGAGATTGCGAGGCCGAGAACACCGCTTCGGCGTGCCGGGCTGCCAGCTCCCGCCCATCATCCGAGCCGCCCGCCTGTACGATGACAGGATGCCCCTGCGGCGGGCGTGGGACGTTGTGCGGGCCATGAACGGAGAAATGCTTGCCGCGATGGGCGATCGGATGGACCTTCGTTGTGTCGACGAACCGACCGCTTTCGACATCGCCGATAAAGGCGTCTTCCTCCCAGCTGTCCCACAGGGCCTTGACGACCGATGTAAATTCCTCCGCGCGCTCATAGCGGCTGTGATGCGCGACCGGCTTTTCCAGGCCGAAATTCCGGCTTTGCGAGAGATCGGCGCTGGTGACGATGTTCCAGCCGACGCGGCCGCCGCTGGCGTGATCGAGGGTCGCGAAGCGGCGAGCGATATTATAGGGCTCGTTATAGGTGGTGGAAGCCGTCGCGATCAGGCCGATATGCTCGGTATGGGCCGCGACCGAGGCCAGCACGATGGTCGGCTCGAGAGATGTCAGCGGCCGGAAATCGACGCGATCGGAGATAGCGGCCTGATCGGCGAGAAAGATCGCGTCGAAAGTGCCGCGCTCGGCGATCCGGGCGACATTGATATAGTGATTGATATCGAAGGATGCGCGTGGGTCGCTTCCCTGCATGCGCCAGGCGGCCGGCGAAAAGCCGGAATGCAGTATGTTGATATTGAGGTGAAGCTCGCGTTTCCTGCTCATTGGAATATCCCCGGTTCCGGAAACTCGCCGTCCAGGAACCATGTTCCGACATTGCGGGTCTTGTATTCAGCGGGATTGTGCAGCGTGTGAATGCGCACATTGCGCCAGAAGCGGTCGAACCCGAGCGGCCTGACGGCGGACCGTGCGCCCATGACTTCGAAGATCTCGCTTGTCACCTCAAGGGCAACCCGGCCGGCAAGCACATTGGCGGAGGCGACCGCGATTGCGGCCTCACCGCGCTCCTCTGCCGTCAAATCGTGCCCTTTCGCATAGACGGCATCGACGGCCGAGAGCGCCCGATCGGCAAGCGCCGTTGCCGCCTGTACCTTGATCCACAGCTCGCCATACTGTCTCTTGATCCACGGATCGTCGGAATGACGCTCGACGCCGGAATAGATCCACGGGCGCGATTTCGTGACCGTATAATCGCGCGCCGCCGCCAATGCCCCTTGCGCGGAACCGACGAAGACGTTGAGAAGGACGCTCTGCTGCTGCAGGGGTGCCAACAGGGCGATCGGAACCTGTGGCCTGTCAGGCAGGATCTCGCTCCCGTCGATCTCGACATCCTTGTAGAGAACGCGGCCGCTTCCCGTCTGTCGCTGGCCGATCCCGTCCCAATCGTCGGTGATGGTGATGCCGTTGCGATCGGCCGGTATAAAGGCAAAGCTCCGCTTGTTGGTGTCCTCATCTTCCCAGGCGACCATCAGATAGTCGGCGACATGTGAACCTGAGGCGAATGGCCTGAAGCCGTTGAGGACGACCTTCCCCGCCTCCTGCCGGCCGAAGAGGCTCTTTGAAAAGCTGTTCGTCGTATTGCCCCAGAACCAGCGTCCGGCGGCCGAGCGACGCAGAATGTCTTGCGACCGCTTATCCTGGGCCGTGGTCACGGCATTCTGCAATGGGCTGAAGTGATAGCCGTAGAGATGACCGAGCGAACCATCGACCTTGGCGAATTCGCGCACGATGCGCATGGCGGTGGAGTAGGGTTCGCCGGCGCCGCCGAATTCCTTCGGGATGACCAGATTGACGAGGCCGCTCTCCTTGAGGAGCTTGATCTGCGCCTCGGGCCTGCCGCCGGATTGATCTCTCTCGATGGCATCGCGGGCGAATATGTCCCGCAGCTCGACGGCCTTGGCGAGATGGGGGTTTGATGTGTCGGCCTCGAAGAGGGAGGGCGGAGGGTGGGGCGGCTCGAAGCCATCTGGCTTTATGGTCATGGCAGGCCCCATCCCTAATGCAGGCGTGGAAAGCCGTGCCGTTCGGCAAGCAGCTCGAGAATGCGATCGGTGGAATTGATGAAGCGCGTGCCGTTCCACTCGCCGGCGTCGGCTGGCGGGTTGTCCGCAAGGATCAGAAGCGGCAGCGACTGGTTTTCCTCGCCGGCAACCTTGATCACCTTCTCCCGCGGCCGCAGGAAGGCAACCCTTTCGACATCGATCGCCGCGGCAAGATCCGGGAATGAGGCGAGCAGTCCCTCGATCGCGTTGCAAAAGGGGCAGACGAAGCTGACGCCTGTATGTTTCGGATCGGCAAAGCCGGGTGAAATGAGGAACAATTTGTCACGAGCCATTTGGTCTTCTCCTATTCTGCTGCGACCGCATTGCCTGCGGAAAAACGATTGGCCGGACGCTTGAGCCCGAGATTTTCCCGCAGCGTCGTGCCTTCATATTCGCTGCGGAACAGGCCGCGGCGACGCAGCTCCGGCACGACGAGCGTGATGAAATCGGCAAGTCCGCCGGGCATGATCGGCGCCATGATGTTGAAGCCATCGGCGCCAAAATTCTCGAAGCGCTCTTCCATGACGTCGGCGATCTGCGCGGGCGTCCCCACCACCTGCCAATGACCGCGTGCGCCGGCGATGCGCAGATAGAGCTGCCGGATGGACAGGTTTTCGCGGCGCGCGAGATCGAGCACCAGTTCCTGGCGGCTCTTGCCGGCGTTGGTGACCGGCGGCTCCGGCGGCACGGGACCGTCAAGCGGATAGGAACTTAAGTCGACGCCGGTCAATTGCGAGAGGAGGTTAAGACCGACTTCCGGCTGGATAAGGTTCTGCAGGGCCTGGAATTTGTCTTCGGCTTCCGCTTCGCTTCGCCCGACGACAGGAAAGATTCCCGGCAGAATCTTCAAGTCGTCGGGCGAGCGGCCATATTTGCCGAGCCGGCCCTTGACGTCGGCATAGAAGGCTTTTGCCTCGTCGAGCGTAATCTGTGCGGCAAAGATCGCCTCGGCAGTGCGTGCAGCCAGCTCCTTGCCAGGCTCGGAGGCTCCGGCCTGCACCACGACCGGACGTCCCTGCGGCGAGCGCGGAATGTTCAGCGGACCGCGCACCTTGAAATGGCGGCCTTTGTGGTCGAGCCGATGCAGTTTTTCGGGATCGAAATAGCGGCCGCTCTCCCGATCGCGGATGAAGGCATCATCCTCCCAGCTGTCCCAGAGGCCGAGGACGACATCGGCGAATTCCTCGGCTCGGTCGTAGCGGTCGGCATGCAGGACCTGTGCATCATGGCCGAAGTTGAAGGCGGCGTCCGGATCGGAGGAGGTCACGAGGTTCCAGCCGGCACGGCCGCCGCTTAAGCGGTCGAGCGAACCGAACTGGCGCGCAAGGTTGAAGGGATCGGAAAAGCTCGTCGAGGCGGTGGCGATCAGGCCGATATTGCGGGTGACGCTGGCAAGCGCGGAGAGCAGCGTGATCGGTTCGAACGGATAGATGCCGCTATGCGCCTTCCGGCTTGCCGCATCTAGGTCCTTCAGACGAGCGGCAACACCGTCGGCAAAGAAGATGGTATCGAACTTGGCGGCCTCGGCGAGTTTCGCGAGCTCCAGATAGTTCTCGAACTCCGTGCCCACGGACGCCTCGGGATGCCGCCAGGCGGCGACATGGTGGCCGGTGAAGAGCAGGAAGGCGCCGAGCTTGATCTGATCCTTGCGTCTAGCCATGGGATGTCCTTTCAGCGATACATCGCCGGAACGGGGAACTCACCCGTCAGCAGCCATGTGCCGAGCGTGCGCTTCTTGTATTCGGCGGGATTGTGCAGTGTGTGGGTGCGCACGTTGCGCCAGAAGCGGTCGAAACCGTTTGCCGTCGTTGCCGAGCGTGCACCCATGACCTCGAAGATCTCGCTGGAGACGGCAAGCCCGACTTCGCCGGCATAGACATTGGCTGTGGCGATATCGATGGCGGCGGCCCCGCGATCTTCATGCGTCAGGCCGGCTCCCTGGTTGAAGGCTTTGTCGAGGCTGTGTGCGGCTTTGTCGGCAAGCTCGGTGGCCGCGAGCGTGCGGATGTAGAGGTCGCCGTACTGTCGCTTGATCCAGGGGTCGTCGGTGTGCTTGTCGACGCCGGAATAGATCCAGGGCCGAGACGATGTCGCCGTGTAGGCTCGGCCCTCCTCCAGCGCTCCCTGTGCGCTGCCGACGAAGACGTTGAGCAGCACGCTTTGCTGCAGCAGGGATGTCAGCGAAGTGTAAGGGGTGAGGGGTACGGCAGGCGAGCTGATAAGCTCGTCGTCGGCGATCTCGAGATTATGAAAACTCACCGTGCCGCTGCCGGTCTGGCGCTGGCCGATGCCGTCCCAATCATCTTCGATGACGATACCCTGGCGGTTGGCTGGCACGGCTGCCGTCAGACGCTCGCCGTCGGCATTTTCGAAGGAGATCTGAATGTAGTCGGCAATGTGGGAGCCTGAGGAAAAAGGGCGCTTGCCGTTGATCAGCCAGCCATTGTCGATACGCCGTCCCGATGATGTTTTCGACATCGCGTTGCCGGAATTGCCCCAGACGAAATTGCCCGCCGCAGAGGCTCTGAGCAGCCGCTCCCGCTGTACATCCGACCCCCGAAACAACACGAGGTTCAAGGGAAGGTGGTGGTAGCCGAAGAGGTGCGCGAGCGAGCCGTCAGTGCGGGCAAATTCCCGCACGGCCCGCAAGATGGAGGGCCAGGAAGCGCCGCGACCGCCATATCGGGTCGGAATCTGCGCGGAAGGCAATCCGCTCTCCTTCAGCAGGCGGATCTGTTCGGTCGGCCTGCCACCCAATTTGTCGCGCTCGACCGCATCCCGGTCGAAGGCCTGCCGGAGCTCGACGGCTTTTGCGACGAGGGGATCGGATGTGTCTGATTGGAACGACATGTCTGCTCCACGCCCATGGATTTGAACGGCGCATCGCCGCTTTGAGGCGTGAAGGGTTCGGTGATTGCAGACCCAAGTCCAGCAATATCTATTTGATCCGGTAGGAAGAAATTCTTTCCCTCTCTATCGGAAAAACTTAGGCGACCGCAATTTCCAGCCATTGCGAGCAGTTGCCGTGAAACGGTCTCCGCCGGTTCGGCATGTCGCGTGACGAACAAATCCGAACTGGCGGCGGTAAATAGAATATAATTTCTATAGATTATAATCTTTAACGTTTAGCTTTCTTCCGCAGCGATGATGGAGAAGACAATGGCGGGCAGACAAAGGCAACTGAAGCTCGGGGCTTTCCTTTATCCGACCGGGCACCACATTGCCGCCTGGCGGCATCCGTTGACGCAGGCCGATGCCGGTTCCAACTTCGCCCATTATGTCGAGCTTGCGCAAATCGCCGAAGCGGCCAAATTCGATCTGGTCTTCCTGGCCGATGGTGTCGGTACCCGCGGAGACGATACCGAGGCGTTGCAGCGTACGGCGCAGCGCTATGTCGCGCAATTCGAGCCGATCACATTGCTATCGGCGCTGGCTGCGGTGACGAAAAATATCGGCTTCGTGGCGACCGCCTCGACGTCCTTCAACGAGCCCTATCACATCGCCCGCAAATTCGCCTCGCTCGATCATATCAGCGGCGGCCGCGCCGGTTGGAACCTTGTCACGTCCTCCAGCGATCATGAAGCGCATAATTTCGGCAGGGATGAACATTACGCCCATGCCGAACGCTATGAACGGGCCGAAGAATTCGCGGATGTCGTTCTTGGCCTTTGGGACACCTGGGAGGAGGATGCTTTCCCCCGCAACAGGCAAAGCGGCATCTATTATGATCCGCGAAAACAGCACATCCTCAATCACAAGGGTAAGCACTTCAAGGTGCGGGGGCCTCTGAACGTGTCGCGCACGCCGCAGGGCCACCCGGTGCTCGTGCAGGCGGGCTCCTCCGAGCCGGGAAGGGAGCTTGCCGCCCGTACAGCGGAAGTCGTCTTTACCGCCCATCAGACCATCGAGAATGCGAGGGCCTTCTACGCGGATATCAAGGGCCGCCTTGCGAAATACGGCAGGGACCGGGATGACCTCAAGATCATGCCCGGCATCTTCCCGGTCGTCGGCAGAACGCGCGGGGAAGCGCAGCAAAAATTCGCCGAACTGCAGGATCTTGTCCATCCGGTGGTCGGCCTTTCCCTGCTGAATGGCATGGCAAGCGGTGTCGATCTCTCCCAATATCCGCTCGACGGTCCCATTCCGGCTCTGCCTGAGACCAATGGCAGCAAGAGCCGCCAGAAATTGCTGCTCGATCTCGCCAGGCGCGAAAACTTGACGATCCGGGAACTTTATCTCCGCATCGCCGGCGCGCGCGGGCACTGGCAGATCGTCGGAACCCCGACTGAAATTGCCGATCAGATGGAGGAGTGGTTCAAGACGGGTGCGGCCGACGGCTTCAATGTCATGCCGCCGCAGCTGCCGACCGGTCTTTATGATTTCGTCGAGCACGTGCTGCCGGAACTGCGGCGCCGCGGCCTTTTCCGTAGCGATTACGAAGGTTCGACGCTGCGGGAAAATCTCGGATTGAGAGTGCCTCTACATCCGGCGCGGCATGCCGTTGCTGCGGAGTAATCGGCTATGGGCAATTCCCTGCATCTCCAAATCAGCCACGGCACCCGCCAGTTCAAGGTGAATGGCGAGATATTGACCGCTCTCGACGATGTCAGCCTCGATATTGCCGAGGGCGAGTTCGTCACCATCGTCGGGGCGAGCGGTTGCGGGAAGTCGACTTTGCTGCGTTTAGGAGCCGGCCTTGATCTGCCGACCGCCGGTTTCGTCGGCCATGCCGGACGGCCGGTCAAGGAGCCGAGCCTCGAGCGCGGCATCGTCTTTCAGGAGCCGAGGCTTTTCCCCTGGCTGACCGTCGCCCGCAATATTGCGCTCGGGCTGGAGAATTCCGGGCTGCCCAAGGCAGAGAAGAACAGGCTCGTCGAATCCCATCTCGAACTCGTCGGCCTCTCCGGCTTCGCCAACGCCTATCCGCACCAGCTTTCCGGCGGGATGGCCCAGCGCGCCGGTATCGCGCGGGGATTGGTCAATCGCCCGAATGTCCTGTTTCTCGATGAGCCCTTCGGGGCGCTCGATGCCATCACCAAGGCAAGATTGCAGGACGAGTTGCAGACGATCTGGGCGAAGGAACGCATCACCATGGTTCTGGTGACGCATGATGTCGAGGAAGCCGTTTATCTCGGTGACCGCGTCGTCGTTATGTCGCCTCGACCAGGCCGCATCCGAGACGTCGTCCCGGTGGACTTGCCGCGCCCACGCGATCGCACCTCTCCCCAGCTGGTCGAAATCCGCAATCGGGTTCTTGAGAGCCTCAACGCCACGACGTCAACGTCTCGCCCACTATCGAGCATCACAGGTCCGGCGGTTGAAACCCGGCCCGCCGTCGTCGCCGCAGAATAATCACGGAGCAACAGATGAAACTGTCCATTATTTCCCGCTTGGTCGCCGGTGCGGCGGTCGCCCTGAGCCTGTTATCCGCCTCGGCCTGGGCGCAGGATCCCCTCGTCATTCACGTCGGCTACGCCGCGATCGGCGTCGACAACAAACCCTATGCCGAGGGAACGTCGGCCGCGACGGCGCGCGCCGGCGAATTTCTGGAAAAGGAATTCGCCAACGATCCGAACGTCAAGATCGAATGGACCTTCTTCAAGGGCGCTGGCCCGGCGGTCAATGAAGGCTTTGCCAACGACCAGCTCGACTTTGCCTATCAGGGCGATCTTCCCGCACTGATCGGGCGGGCAACCGGCCTGAAGACGAAGTTTCTGCTGGCGAGCGGCGCGCGCAAGCCGCTCTATCTTGCCGTCGCCAAGGGATCCGGCATCAAGAAGATCGAGGATCTGAAGGGCCGCAGGGTCGCGCTGCAGCGCGGTACCAACGGCCACCTCTCCGCAATCAAGATCTTGCAGGCACACGGATTGACCGAGCGTGACATCCAGGTCGTCAATCTGGATACTGCCGGCACGGTCGCGGCCCTGACCAGCAAGGACATAGATGCGGCGTTCGGTGACACGCAGCTCATCAATCTCGCGGCGAAGGACAGCGCCGATGTCATCTATACGACGAAGGGTGACGATCCGCGCTTCGGGCGTAATGCGGGCATCATCGGCCGCGGGGCTTTCATCGACGCCCATCCGGAGATCACGCAGCGTGTCGTCGACGCGTTCGTCAAAGCGGCGCAGTGGTCGTCGGAAGAGCAGAACCGTGCGGCCCTCTTCGAACTCTGGCACAAGTCGGGCACGCCCGTTCCGATCCTGGAGGAATATTTCCGCAACGATACGCTCACCTATCGCAACTCGCCACTGATCGACGATCTCCTAGTCTCGCAGTACAAGGAGCAGGCGGTCAAGAGCAAGGAGTACGGCCTGATCCGCCGCGATGTCGATCTCAACGGCTGGTTCGAACCTAAATATCTCAACAATGCGCTGGAAAAGCTCGGGCTGACGAAATTCTGGCAGCCCTATGGTGCAGACGGAAAGCCGGTTGCCTCCTGATCGGAGACGCGATCGAGACTAGGAGACTGACGTGAGCGCTGTTGTCGAGACTACCGGTCGGGCCGGCTTGCCGCTATCGCCAGCAAGGCTCCAGCGCGTTGCCGTCCTCGTGACCGGCCTGATCTTTCCGCTTGGCCTGTTTGGCCTCTGGTGGGTAGCCTCCGCCAGGGGCTGGCTGCCGGAGCAGATCCTGCCGCCGCCAGCCTATGTCTACCAGACCGGCCGCGACATGATCCTCAGCGGCGAGCTTCTCTATCACACCGGGGTCAGCCTTGGACGCGTCGTCATCGGCTTTGCCACAGGCGCCGGGCTTGGCCTGTTGCTCGGCATCGCCATGGGGCTTTCCGAAACGGTCGAGGACTATGTGAAGCCGCTCTTCCTCGCCTTCGCGCAGATCCCGACGCTCGGATGGATTCCGCTCTTGATGCTGCTTGTCGGCATCGAAGAGACCTTGAAGATCATCATCATCGCCAAGGGCGCCATCGTGCCGATGACGATGAACACGCTCGCCGGGATCCGCGACGTCTCCCCGAAATATCTCGAGGTCGGCAGAGCGCTGCGCTTCAGCCGCTGGCAAACCCTGCGTCTGATCGTGCTGCCGGCTGCCGTTCCCTCCATATTCACCGGTATCCGTTATGGCCTTACCCATTCCTGGACATCGCTTGTCGGTGTCGAGTTGCTCGCCTCTTCCGAAGGGCTCGGCTATCTTCTGGTCTGGGGGCGGCAGATGTTCTGGCTCGATACCGTCATCGTCGCGATGATTGCCATCGGACTTGTCGGCTTCGTCATGGACAAGGGGCTGAATCGCACCGAACTGCTGATCCAGCGGTGGAAGCGGCAGGAGCTTTGACAATGGCAAGAGCAAGCCGCCTCGTTCGTTTCCGCCGAGGCATAACCTTGCCGATCCTTCTCCTTGTGGCCTGGGAGGTTTCAAGCCGGACGGGTCTCGTGGATGCGCGCTTTCTGCCGTCACTGGAGGATGTCGTCGCTACGGCTAAGCGTGAGCTGATCGACAATGATCTTGTCGGCGAACTGGGTTTCAGCCTGATGCGCAATATTGCCGGCTTCCTGATTGGATGCGTGCTCGGTGTCGCTTTTGCGAGCCTGCTGGCGCTCTCGCAGCTTGTCGACCGCCTCATCATGCCGACCTTCAACGGACTGAAGCAGATCTCCCTTCTGGCCTGGATACCACTGATTTCGGTCTGGTTCGGCTTTGGCGAACAGGCGAAGATCGTCTTCGTCGCGCTCGCCGCCTTCATTCCTATCGTTCTCAATACCTATGACGGGATGAGGGAGGCGCCGGCCGAACTGCTCGAGGTCGCAAGGGCGCTAAGGTTCAATGCGCGGCAGAAGGCATTGCGGATCTATATTCCGGCGGCAATGCCGTCGATCGCCACCGGCGTCCATCTGGGCCTCATCTATGCCTGGCTGGCAACGGTCGGCGCAGAATATTTCCTGGCTGTCGGCCCGGGCATCGGCGGGCTGGTCATCGCCGGACGGGAGCGGTTCGACATGGCCATGGTCATGGTCGGCGTCCTGATATTGGGCGTGGTCGGCTTCACCCTCAATCGCCTTGCCTATGGGCTGGAGGCTTATCTGCTGCGCTGGCGACCTAAGCAGACCACGTAGGTTGTGCTGTCAATAGTTATGGGCAGGCAGTTGTTACTGTGTCAGCCGCCGGCATCGCGCTGCAGCAGCATACCTGCATTTATGAAACGGATTTCTGCCTCCTTGTTCATAAACGCATCACGATACCTTTAGTCTATAATTTTTATAGACAATTATAATCCCGTTCAGACCGCGCGACCCCCGTTCTCCTCCAGAAGCGGATGATCGGAGCGGCAGCGACCAATATTAAGGACGGGATATGAGCGAGAGATATTTCAGCGTGAATGGTGCGAAGCGAGGCAAAAGCGGCATCGCCCTTGCATTTTCTCTTTTGGCGATGATCGGGACCGCAGCGAATGCCGCATCCGAAACGACAAAGCCGATCGATGGTGGTGTTCTCAACGTCGGACTGGCAACGGATGCCTCCATTATCGACCCGTCGATCACGGGCAACTCGGTCACGGCATTGATTACCCGCAATGTCGTCGACTCGCTCGTCGGGCAGGCCGAGGACAACAAGTTCACGCCGTGGCTGGCAGAAAGCTGGGACATCAACGGCGACAATACCGTCTATACTTTCCATCTGCGTCAGGGCGTGACATTCAGCGACGGCACTCCGCTCGATGCAGCCGCGGTCAAATACAATTTCGATCGCATTCTCGATCCGAAGACGACATCGAGCTACGCCAAATCGCTGCTCGGACCTATCGACAAGATCGAGGTGCCGGATAGCCGTACGGTCGTGATCCGCTATCGCCAATCATTCGCGCCCCTGCTGCAGGGGTTGAGCCTTCCCTATCTCGGCATCCAATCATCGACCTATCTCCAGAAGGCGCAGAGCACGACGAATACGGTCGTCGGATCGGGTCCTTACGTGCTCGACAATTTTACCAAGGGCAGCGGCAGCAAGCTGAGCCGCCGGGCGGACTACAGTTGGGGTCCTGGCTATGCCGCGCATAAAGGGCCGGCCCATTTCGATCAGATCGTCTTCAAATATCTGCCGGAGGCTTCCGTGCGTCTCGGTGCACTGGCAAGCGGTCAGCTGCAGGCGATCGATGCCGTGCCACCGGCAAATTATCGCTCCGTTCAGGGTAATGGCAAGCTGCAGGTGGTGACGCGGGAAAATCCGGGCGTCAACAGCGCCTATTTCCTGAACACCTCGAAGGGACCATTTCAGGACTTGAAGGTGCGGCAGGCGTTCCAGAGCGCCGTCAATGGCCCCGCCGCGGTCAAGGCTGCCTTCTTCGGAACCTTGAAGCCGGCCGACAATATCCTCGGCCCCTCGACGCTCTATTACGACCACGACATTTCCAGCTCATGGGGCTTCGATCTGGCAAAGGCCAACCGGCTGCTTGATGAGGCGGGCTGGTCGCAGAAGGACGCCGATGGTGTCCGCAAGAAGGACGGCGGCCGGCTGACCCTGCATTATGTCTACGACAGCACCTCGCTCGCCGCGACGGAAGTGACCCTGGCGCAGGCCGTTCAGTATCAGGTTCGGCAAGCGGGTTTCGATCTGCAGCTCGACCCCGTCGATGCCGGCGGCTGGACGGCACGCGCCAACGCCAACGACTACGATCTCGTGTCCTTCTTCTATGTGCGCGCCGAGCCCGATATCCTGCGGACGGTATTCCATTCAGCTTATATTCCGCCTGCCGGACAGAATGCGTCGCGCGTCAAAAGCCTCGACGAAAAGCTGACCAAGGCGGTTGGCGCATCGGATACCGAGCGCAAAAAGCTCTATGCTGAGATACAGAAGGAAGTGATCGAGCAGGCCTATGCCGTGCCGCTTTTCGTGGCGGCCTATCAGCTCGGCGCTTCAAAGAGCCTGCATGGTATTTCTTGGGCCACCAATGCGAAACCGAATTTCTACGATGCCTGGCTGGACCGCTAAGCTTTTCCAAACCGCTGTGCGGCGGACCGGGGTGATTGTTGCCGTACTTTGGGGCGCGGCAACGATTGCCTTTATTGCGGTGAAGCTCATTCCCGGCGATCCCGTCGCGATACTGGCTGGCGGAGAAAACGTCGTCGATCAGGCAGAACGGGCCGCATTGGTGCATCAATATGGTCTCGATAAGCCACTGGCGCTGCAATATGCGCATTACATCGGTAAGGCTCTGAGCGGCGATTTCGGAGAAAGCTACCAGTACAGGCAACCTGTTTCCGAGGTGATCTATGAAGCGACGGGGCCGACATTGCAGCTTGCCGGGAGCGCGATCGTACTTGCTCTTGTTCTGGCGATCAGCGTGGCCCTGGCGACGGCGGGCCGTCGTAAGGGCCTGACGCTGTTGTCCTCGGGGGTAGAATTGATTCTTCTGAGTACGCCCGTCTACTGGATCGGCATCGTCCTGCTGACGATCTTCAGTTTCAAGCTTGAATGGTTTCCGGTCACCGGCAATGACGGGCTGTCAGCGCTTGTGCTGCCCGCCATCGCTTTGAGCCTGCCGCTAGCCGCACTTTTAAGTCAGGTCTTGCGTGACGGCTTGGAAGAGGCGCTCTCCCAACCGTTTTCGCTGACTGTCCGGACACGTGGCGTCGGCGAGACGGTCTTGCGTGTCAAACATGGCTTGCGGCACGCCGCGCTGGCGGCATCGACCCTTACCGGCACGTTGCTCGCCGGCACTCTCGGCGGCTCGATCCTGACCGAGACGGTGTTCGGCCGTTCGGGAATTGGGCAGATCACGCTTCAGGCGATCAAGACCCGCGACATGCCGCTGATCCTTGGTCTTGTGATGCTGTCCGCGCTTGTGTTCGTCATCGTCAATCTGCTGGTTGATGCCTTCTACCTTCTGATCGATCCACGTTTACGCAGGGCAAGCCTGTGAGCGATATCGTTCTAGCCGAGAACGGGCGGGAACGCCGTATCATGCGCCGGCGACCGATCTGGCTGTCTTTTGGGCTGCTTGTTCCCTTCGTCTTTGTAATTGTGCTTGGCGTAGCGGTCTGGGCGCCGCAATGGCTTTCCTCGTTCGATCCGGAGGCAGTCGACCCGAATGCCATTCTGTTGCCGCCCGATGCCGGGCACTGGTTCGGAACGGACGAACTCGGCCGGGATCTGTTTTCGCGCGTGGTCCATGGAACCTCGCAATCCCTGACCATTGGCATTGGCGCGACACTGATTGCGAGTATCGGCGGGATCGTGCTGGGTACGACGGCTGCGCTCGCTCCACGACCGATCAGCCGGCTTCTATTGCGGATTATCGATATCCTGCTCGCCTTTCCGGAAATGCTGCTTGCGCTTTTGGTGATTGCCGTTCTTGGCCGCGGGCCCGCCAATACGTTGCTGGCTGTCGGGCTTGCGAGTATTGCCGGCTATGCGCGACTGATCCGTTCACAAGTGCTTCAAATCAAGCTGTCGGGTTATGTCGAGCATGCCGTGGCACTTGGCGAGCATCCGTGGACGATTGTCAGCCGGCATATCGTGCCCAATGCCATCCGGCCGCTGCTCATCCTTGCAACGATTGGTGTCGGAAGTTCGGTGCTATCGGCATCGGCCCTGAGCTTTCTCGGGCTAGGGGTGGTGCCGCCGGAGGCCGAATGGGGCGCGCTCCTCGCCAATGGTCGCAATTTTCTCGATATCGCGCCCTGGACCAGTCTTTTGCCGGCAACCGTCGTCGCGCTTTCCGTCATCTCGATCACCTTGCTCGGCCGCCGGCTGCAAACCCTTCTTGCAACGGGAGATCTGCGATGAATATCCAGGCCAGTCTGCAGAACTTTCAGACCGCGGATTCCGCGCCGTCCCCGCTGCTTGCGGTCGAAGGCCTGAATGTGGCCTTCCAGACCTCGCAAGGGCACGTGGACGCGGTTCGCGACCTGTCGCTGCAGATTGCGCCCGGCGAGATTCTTGCATTGGTTGGCGAATCCGGCTCCGGAAAATCGGTGACGGCCCGGGCGCTTGTCGGTCTAACGGGACCGCGTTCAACCGCAAAAGCCAGCAAGATCGAGCTGATCGCGCATGATGGGCGGCCATTGGATCTTCTCGGACTGTCGGAGAAAGCGTGGCGACATGTGCGGGGGCGTGAAATCGGCTTTATCCTCCAGGACGCGCTTGTGTCGCTTGATCCCCTGAGGACCATAGGTCGGGAAATCGCCGAACCCATTCTCGCGCATCGTCTGGTGCCGCGCTCGCTCGTATCGCAGCATGTCGCGCAATTGCTGGAGCGCGTCGGTGTTCCCGAGCCGGAATCGCGGATGGAGCAATATGCGCATCAATTGTCGGGTGGGTTGCGGCAAAGAGCGTTGATCGCCTCCGCACTTGGCGGCCAGCCGCGCCTGCTCATTGCCGACGAGCCGACGACGGCACTGGACGTCAGCGTTCAGAAGAGAGTGCTCGCCATCTTCAGGGAGCTGGCTGCCGCCGGTCATGGCATCCTCCTGATCACGCATGATCTAGCTGTGGCCGCGCAGCTGGCCGATCGGGTCGCCGTGATGCAAAGGGGCCGGGTGGTGGAGACAGGCCCGGCTCGCCTCCTCCTCTCCGATCCCCGGCACGACTATACCCGGCAGCTCCTTGCCGCCGTGCCGACAACCGCCAAGCGCGGTCGGCGGCTGAGCGCTCCGGATGTGCCCTTGCCGCCGCGCCAACCTGATCGCTCGGGCGAGCGCCTTTTGGAGATCGGCAACGTATCGATGAGCTTCCGGCGCGCGGATGGCAGCCTGCTGCGAGCGGTCAGCAATGTATCGCTTCATATCGATCGCGGGGAGACGCTGGGCGTGGTCGGCGAATCCGGTTCGGGCAAGACGACGCTTGGCAAGATCGCGCTTGCGCTGCAGCATCCTGATGCCGGAGAAGTGCTGTTTGAAGGGCGACCCTGGAGCGCGCTTTCCGAGCGGCTGCGCCGGCCGCTTAGAGCCGGAATGCAGACGATCAGCCAGGATCCGCTAAGCTCCTTCAATCCACGCTTCACCGTCGAGCGGATCATAGAGCAACCCTTGCTGCTCTATGGCGGGCTTGGCAGATCGCAACGCCGAGAGAAGATCGTCGAACTAATGAATCTGGTCGGGCTGCCGGCGGATCTGCTTGCTCGCAGGCCGACGGCGCTTTCCGGTGGACAGCGCCAGCGCGTGTCGATTGCCCAGGCACTCGCCGCCACGCCGAAGCTTCTGGTTTGTGACGAGCCCGTTTCGGCGCTTGACGTTACGACGCAAGCCCAGGTTTTGGATCTGCTGGTCGATCTGCAGGCAAGGTTCGGCCTGTCGATGATCTTCATTTCGCATGATCTCGGGGTGATCCAACACATCAGCCACCGGATCGTCGTTATGAAGCATGGAGCGATCGTCGAGTCCGGATCGGTCAAAGAGGTGTTCGAGCGGCCCCAGCATGCCTATACGCGCGAACTCATCGCCTCCGTACCGAGATTTGGCGATACCTAGATGGTGAATATGCGCGCGATCGACTTCTCAAGCGCGCGGATGTCTGTTGGGCAGGGCTTTCGTCACGATCGCGCCCTTCCGCAAAAACATTCCGCTGCGCTTACCAAGATTGGGTACAGCTCTCTCTACAGTAGTCCATTGAAATAATAGATTTATGGCGTTGAATTTGAGGAACTAGAATGTCCCGTCAGGCTGCCAACGTCATCGACTTCCAGGCTTATCGCGATGCCCGGGAGAAAACCTCCGTTGTAACGCCACAGGTCGGCGTAAGCTGGCCTGCACAGCCGTTCCTGATGTGGGTGCCTTTTGTTGGCTTTATTCCTGTCATGCCGTTCGGCAATCAAACCTATGGTGGTTGAGGCGGGCGGGCCGCTGCATCTGGTTTCCAGGTCAGAGGCAATCGATGAAATATCGACATTGACCGGCCAGAATCTACGTCGCCTGAGGACGCGCCGGGGCTATTCGCTTGATCGGCTTGCCAAGATATCGGGAGTCAGCAGGGCCATGCTCGGGCAAATCGAAACCGGCAAGAGCAGCCCCACCGTTGCTATTTTATGGAAAATCGCCGCTGCGCTCGAAGTATCCTGCGGCTCATTGATAGCCGAGCCACATGAAACCGCTCTGCATGTGCTGACCCACGCGAAAGCAAAGGTCCTTTCCGCATCCGACGGACGGTTTCAGACCAGGGCGCTCTTTCCGTATGAGAGCGAGCGCAAGGTCGAGTTCTACGAGCTGCGAATTGCTCCCCATCACGCCGAAACAGCCGAGCCGCATCGGCCCGGCACCGTGGAAAATCTCGTCGTATCGCGCGGTGCGGTCGAGGTCGTTGCCGGCCGGCATGCGCCGCAGATTCTCGGGGAGGGGGACGCCATCATATTCGAGGCGGATGTCGCGCACAGCTATCGCAACATGACAGGCAACGAGGCGGTGCTCTATTTGGTCACTAGGCTCAGGACTCATTGCTCATAGCCAGAAGATGACGGTTGCGGCGAGAGCGATAGCGGAGAAGAAGGCCATCGGGCATCTGTCGTAGCGCGTAGCGACACGACGCCAGTCTTTGAGACGCCCGAACATGATCTCGATCCGGTTGCGCCGTTTGTAGCGGCGTTTGTCGTATTTGATGGTCTTGTT
>JGI24740J21852_10000422_pt1 | contig 18083 bp, 9 predicted proteins | sample KBSCornC6_FD_21852 | JGI IMG/M metagenome (IMG submission 21852) | reverse complement strand
ATCTGCTCGTCCGTCAGCCAATATAGGTCGCTCAAATCCAGTCTCCTCACGGACCCTGAATCAGATCGGGGAGCTCAGATCAATGGGTCCTGACCCTAGGCTTTCTTGGAACTGCGGGTTTTTGATCCATCAAAATGGATTGAAATGGGCAGTTTTGATGTCGCGCGATGATTTGCCGAAATTGGAGCTGATTCGAGCCAGAGCTATCCAGCAAATCCAAGAATATCGGAGGTGATTTATGCCAATCGGCCCTGATGACGCTAGTTATGTTCTCGACCTCGCTCAGCAAGAAAGATATGCTGACGCATACCGGTATATGGCCGCCCAAATAAGGATCGATCCTAGCTGGGATGCTAGCCTAGCTGATTGGGCCGACAGGGCTGCGGATATTAATGGTAGTGAACCGAACTTTTGGAAAGATTGGGTGTTTACCTTTAATGCTAACGCTGCCGGAAAAGAACCAACCAATCCAGAGACGATAGCCTGGAATCAGGAAATCTCTGATGAATTGGCACGCAAGGCACTGAATGATTTCATTGAAGCTGCGGACAACGGGCTAGTTCTGTCCCCGGCCCAATTATACCAGCGTGATGTTGTAGAAGCCGTGGATCAGGCTGGTAACCCTACATGGGCTTGGGCTGGTGGGCCTCTGGGAAAGCTGTTCGGCTTCCCGATGGGCGATACATACGACTCTGTGGATGATTATCAATCTTGGATTGTTAACGCTCTAAAAACAATAGGCAATTTGCCTGACTGGTATGTCAGTTATGCAGCCGATTTCGTAGTGGATACTATAGCCGACTACTGGGATTTTGCAAAAGACATTGGCGCAAACTTTGATACAAGCAAGTGGCTGGATGAACTTGGAGATCTTCTGCGTCATTTCCGTTCAGATCCTCTAGTTCTCGATCTTGACGGCGACGGCGTTACGTTAACGGCTCTCGCTGCCAGCAACACACGCTTCGATATTGATGGCGACGGTGCTGTCGAGCGCGTCGGTTGGGTCGGGCCGAATGATGGGTTGTTAGTTCTGGATGCCAATCAGAACGGCCAGGTCGATGGCATCGATGAGTTGATCGGTAACACGCACGTCGATGGCTTTGACGAGCTGACCACCCTGGACTCGAACGCAGACGGGAAAATCGATCAACTTGACGCTGATTTTTCCAAGTTGCTCGTCTGGCGCGACGTTAACGGCGACGGCGTTTCATCTTCCAGCGAACTGCTAACCACGGCTCAGGCAGGAATTCTTAACTTCAAGCTGGCTTACACCGCGTCTGGAGCAGAGACTGGCGGGAACCTGATCGCTCGCCTCGGCAGCTATACCCTCGCTTCTGGAACGCAGCGTGCCATGGCGAGTGTTCAGTTTGCCAAGGATGAAACGGTAACTCGACCAACTCTCCCGGCGAATGCTGACCTTGGGGACATTGCCACTCTGCCTAACCTTGGCGGGTATGGCCCGATGGCGGATCTCAGGACGTCGATGTACCATGACCAGACTCTGAAGGACATGGTCCTTGATCTGGTCACCGAAGACCATGATTTCGATACCTTCAAGGACTTCCTTGATGGCGGCTTCATGGACATTCTCTACCGCTGGGCCGGCATAGATCTACATGCGGCAGGCGAAACGAGCGCATCCCTCAAGGAGAAGCTCATAGAGGCGCTCACGGGAGAGTCTCTGTTCGCTCTCAGTGCAGGTCAGCAAGCGCGGATCGACGATGTTTTTAACAGCATCATTGGCAAGTTTGGCGTTGGCTTCCTGGTTCAGGCGGCCGATCGCCCAGCCAACCTGTTGATGGTTGGCCTTGGCGATCAATTGGCGAGCCTGGATCCCAATGATGCCAGCTATCTCGATGATGTTGCAGGCCTGACCGAGACTGCTCTGTCGAATATCGCTGCCGTGCAGTTGCCCTATGACTATCTGGAAAAATTCACCTCTCTATCCCTGGATCCGACCACGGGAGCCGTGGTGGGTGACTTTGATGCTTTCGCGAGGGAATTCATCGAGGACCAGCCATCTTTCTTCTTCATAACTTCTAACTTTGGCCCCCCTCCCGTCCCTCCGAAAACGGACGGCATGATGGTCAGCACCTTTGTCTCAGACGAAGAGGCGCCGGAACCGGAACCCGTACATCCTTGGCTCGCGTGGTACGAAAAGGAAGGATCGCTGCTCTTCAACGTGGCTGCCTCCATGGGCATCGGCGCCGATTATGTGAAGAATGTCACCGGATGGCAATGGTTAATGAATCCGGCGGCAGAGGTGCAAGGCACTTCCGGGAACGACGTCCTCAATGTTGTTGTATCCACGATAACCGAGCGGATTTCCTCATTTTCGGCGGATGGTGGAACAGTTTATTCAAACCAGTCGAGGCAAACCCGCAATCAGCGTTTGTACGGCTATGAAGGAAATGATGAACTTCGCGGGAACGACGGAGTTGACACGCTTGTCGGCGGTGCTGGCAATGACCAACTCTTCGGTGGCTCTGACAGTGACATGTATGTCTATTCGGCCGCGTCAGGTCTTGACCGTATCACGGAGGAGTCTGGGGCAGATGACGCTGTCTTCTTCTCGAGCGAGCTGAAGCTCAATGACCTCCAAGTTATCCGGATCACTGACACTGACGATCTTCAACTGCACTTTGGAGATAGTTCACAAGGCATCATATTGACCAATCAAGTCAATATGGGCGGATCGGGTGTGGAGCGTTTCAGCTTCGTTGGTGTGGGACCGCTCAGTGCCGGCGACATCGCGACAATTTATCTGCGCTCCCTTGCAACTCAATTGAACGACATCATCACTGGAACAGCCGCTGGAGAGGCAATACGTGGACTCAACGGTGATGATCTCCTGTCAGGTCTGAATGGTGACGATACCATCTTCGGTGATGAAGGAAATGATGTCATTCGAGGAGGCGATGGTAACGATCGGCTTGAAGGTGGCGTCGGTGATGATGTCATAGCAGGAGATAGCAGCAATGACATATTGATCGGCGGCGCGGGCAACGACCTGCTGAGCGGAAATTATGGTGACGAGACCTATGTCTTCAACGTGGGAGACGGTCAGGATGTCATCAGTGATGATGGCAATGGCACTGATACAGTTCAACTCGGTGCTGGCATCACCGCATCCGACGTGACGGTTATCCAGGCAGATAATGGTGATGACCTGGTGCTGCTCTTCGTAGGAAGTGATGATAGGATCATACTCAACGATACCATTGATAGTACAGCTCGCCGCATCGAGCAGGTGACCTTTGCCGACGGCACGGTGTGGACGCACGCTGATCTGTTGGCTCGTTCGATTACCAGCAATGGCGGAGACAATGTCTTCTATGGAGGCTATGACGCTGAGAGCATATTGGGCGGTGCCGGCGACGACACTCTTAATGGGCGGTCGGGCAATGACGTGTTGATCGGCGGATCGGGCAACGACTTGCTGACCGGAAATTATGGTGATGACACCTATGTGTTCAACATGGGTGATGGCCAGGACATGATCAGTGATGACGGCAGCGGCTCAGACACGATACAGCTGGGCGTAGGTGTCGTTCCTACCGACGTGAACGTTATCCAGGCAGACAATGGCACTGACCTGGTGCTGTTGTTCGCGGGCAGTGACGACCGCATTATACTCAACGACACGGTCGATAATGCAGGGCGCCGGATAGAACGGGTGATCTTCGCCAACGGCACCGTATGGACCCATGCTGACCTTTTAGCTCGTTCAATTCTGAACAGTAGCGGAGACAATGTGTTCTACGGCAGCTATGATGCTGAGAATATTGCTGGCGGCGCCGGTGACGATGCTCTTTTCGGGCGTGCAGGTAACGATGTGCTAGTCGGCGGAGCCGGCAACGACCAGCTCAGCGGGAATGGGGGCGATGACACTTATGTTTTCAACATGGGTGACGGTCAGGACACGATCACCGATGATGGGGATGGTACGGATACCGTGCAATTGGGTGTAGGTATCGCTCCGGCTGATGTAACCGTAATACAAGCGGACAATGGCAATGACCTTGTGCTGTTATTCGCGGGTAATAGCGATCGCATCACCCTCAACGACACCGCGAACAATGGATGGCGTCGGATAGAGCGTGTGACCTTTGCCGACGGCACGGTGTGGACCCATGCCGATCTCCTCGCTCGCGTATCGACGGTTGATTTGGTTGATGTACAGATAACTGGCACCAGCGCATCCGAGACGCTGACCGGCGGCGCCGGGAACGACGTGCTCAATGGTTATGTCGGCAACGACATTCTGATCGGTGGCACGGGCAATGATTTCCTGACCGGTGGCGGCGGGGACGACACGTTCCGCTTTGGCCTTGGCGACGGCAAGGACATCGTTCGTGACGCTTGGGGCGATAGCGGCTCGGGCGGTAACGATACCGTTGAGTTGGGCGCGGGGATCTTGCCTGGCGATGTGACTGTGACGCAGGGCAGCGACGGCTATGACCTGGTGCTCGCCGTTGCTGGCACGCAAGACAAGATCACGCTGCAGAACACAATGATCGGCAGTGGCGACCGCATCGAGCGGGTGACCTTTGCTGATGGTACGGTCTGGACGCATGCCGATCTGGTCCAGCGTTCGATGCTGAACAACGGCGGCGATGACCGATTCAGGGGCACTTACGATGCGGAGACGCTGACCGGCGGCGCTGGGAACGACGTGCTCAACGGTTATGTCGGAAACGACGTTCTGATCGGCGGTACGGGTAGCGATTTTCTGACCGGTGGGGGAGGGGACGACACGTTCCGCTTCAACCTCGGCGACGGCAAGGATATCGTTCGTGATGCCTGGGGCGACAGCGGCTCGGGCGGTAATGACACTGTCGAGCTTGGCGCAGGCATTCTGCCCGGCGATGTGATTGTGACGCAGGGCAATGACGGCTATGACCTGGTGTTAGCCATCGCCGGTACGCAGGACAAGATCACGCTACAGAACACGATGATCAGCGGCGGTGATCGGATCGAGCGGGTGATCTTTGCCGACGGCACGGTCTGGACGCATGCCGATCTGGTCCAGCGCTCAATGCTGAATAATGGTGGCGATGACCGCTTCAGAGGCACCTATGATGCAGAGACGCTGACCGGCGGCGCCGGGAACGACGTGCTCAATGGTTATGTCGGCAACGACATTCTGATCGGCGGAACGGGCAATGATTTCCTGACCGGTGGCGGCGGAGACGACACGTTCCGCTTCAACCTCGGCGACGGCAAGGACATCGTTCGTGACGCCTGGGGCGACAGCGGCTCCGGCGGGAATGACACGCTCGAGTTTGGGACCAGCATCCTGCCCGGCGACGTGACCGTGACGCAAAGCAATGACGGATATGACCTGGTCCTAGCCATCGCCGGTACCCAGGACAAGATCACGCTGCAGAACACGATGATCGGCAGTGGCGACCGCATCGAGCAGGTGACCTTTGCTGACGGCACGGTTTGGACACACGCCGAATTGGTCCAGCGCTCAATGCTGAACAACGGCGGCGATGACCGCTTCAGGGGCACTTACGATGCGGAGACGCTGACCGGCGGCGCTGGGAACGACGTGCTCAACGGATATGTCGGGGATGACATTCTGATCGGCGGGACGGGCAATGATTTCCTGACCGGTGGCGGCGGGGATGACACGTTCCGCTTCAATCTCGGCGACGGCAAGGACATCGTTCGTGACGCTTGGGGCGACAGCGGGTCGGGCGGCAATGACACGCTTGAGTTTGGGGCGGGCATCCTGCCCGGCGATGTGACCGTGGCGCAGGGCAATAATAGCTATGACCTGGTGCTAGCCATCGCTGGCACGGAGGACAAGATCACGCTGCAGAACACGATGATCAGCACCGGCGACCGGATCGAGCGCGTAACCTTTGCTGACGGCACGGTGTGGACGCATGCCGATCTGGTCGATCGCTCTTCCTCGACTAATTCAATATTTGAGGGGGGAGCGGGCAATGACGTCATTTCCGGAACAGCCGGTAGTGATACGTTTGATGGAGGACTTGGTAACGACACTCTTATGGGCGGGGCAGGGCATGACACCTACCTTTACCGCTCAGGCGATGGCAATGATCACATCTACGACTATAATGCCGGCGCTGCTGACCGTGATACGCTGAAACTGGTCGATCTCAATCCTGGCGATGTAGAATTGCGCCGCTCCGGAGACCATCTTTACATCAAGGATTTGACGACCGGGCAGGAGATCTGGGTCGAATATCAATTCCACTCTTCCACGCAGGATGCGGTTGAGCGAATCCAATTTGCCGATGGCACGATCTGGGATGCCGCTCGGATCCAGCAGGAGGCTTGGTATCGGGGCACGGCCGTTGCTGAGACGATTGATGGTACCGCTGGTGCCGATACGATCGTGGGAGGCGGAGGGAACGACACGCTTCGCGGTTCCCAGGGCAATGATGTTTACATCTATGCCTCCGGTGACGGCAGCGACGTCGTCTACGATTATAATGCCGGCGTTACCGACCTGGACGTGTTGAAGTTTACGGATCTCAATCCGGAGGACTTGATATTCCGGCGAGCTGGCGACCATCTTTACATCAAGGACAAGACCACCGGCCAGGAAATCCAGGGTCTGTACCAGTTTCATGCTTCGAATCAGGATATGGTTGAAAGCGTTCAGTTCGCTAATGGCACGGTCTGGGATGCCGCGCGCATCCGGCAGGAAGCATGGTACCGGGGCACGGCCGCTGCCGAGACGATTGATGGCACCGCAGGCGCGGACACGATTGTAGGGGGAGGCGGCAATGACACGCTCCGCGGATCGCAGGGCAATGACGTTTACATCTATGCCTCTGGCGATGGCAGCGACGTTGTCTACGATTACAATGCTGGCGTTACCGACCTGGACGTGCTGAAGTTTACGGACCTAAATCCGGATGACCTGATATTCCGGCGATCTGGCGATCATCTGTACATCAAGGACAAGACCACCGGCCAGGAAATCCAGGGGCTCTACCAGTTTCATGCTTCGAATCAGGATATGGTTGAAAGCATTCAGTTCGCCGATGGCACGGTCTGGGACGCTGCACGCATTCGGCAGGAAGCCTGGCTCCGAGGGACGGCTATCGGCGAGAGGATTGACGGTGCTTCGGGCGCAGACGTGATCCAGGGTGGTGGAGGAGACGACTATCTAATTGGCTGGGCTGGCAATGACACTTATGTGTACCGCTCAGGCGATGGCAGTGATCGCATTTACGACTATAATGATGGGGTTAGCGACAGTGATACGCTGAAGCTCATTGACCTCAATCCTGAAGACGTGGAATTGCGCCGTTCGGGTGATCATCTTTACGTCAAGGATCTGACGACGGGCCAGGAGATTTGGATAGAATATCATTTCCATCCAAACACGCGGGCGGCGATGGAGAGCATCGAATTTGCCGATGGAACCATCTGGAATCAAACCCGAATTGCCGCCGTCGCTGCGACATCTGGGAATGACATAATCCTTGGCTCTGCAGGACAAGATTGGCTTCGGGGCTTGGATGGAAATGATAGCCTGACTGGCTATGAAGGGGATGATTACCTGAACGGCGGATCGGGCAGCGATAGCGCGGTATTCAGGGGTGATCGCGCGGAGTATACCTTGGCAACAATCAACGGTACGATAACGATCACGGATGATCAGGGTGCAATAAATGGAAATGATGGGACCGATACTCTGGTCGGCGTTGAGACAGCTTCGTTCAAGGACACATCCATCAATCTTGCTGCTCCGATCGTTCTCGATCTCAATGGCGATGGCGTCGCCCTCGTCGATAATAAGAAGACAAAGGTCGGCTTCGACTGGGATGGTGATGGATTAAAGAATGAGACCGGCTGGATCGGCAAGGATGATGGTTTCCTATTCATCGATCGCGATGGCAACGGCACCGTCTCCAACGGCAGCGAACTGAGCTTCACCAGCGACAAGGAAGGCGCCAAATCCGATCTCGATGGTCTGAGGGCGTTCGATAGCAATGGCGATGGGATCTTTTCCTCCGCCGATGACCGGTTCGCGCAATTCGGTGTCTGGCAGGACAAGAATGGCAACGGCCGGGTAGATAGCCAGGAAATCCTCACTCTCGGAGCGGCTGGTGTCGCTTCGATCAACCTTACTGGTGAAGCGGCCAGTCGGAACTGGGAATGGGGAGAGAACATCACCGTTAATACCGGCTCGTTCGACAGGACCAATGGCTCTGTCGGTTCGTTCAGCGACGTTGCTCTGAGCTACGACACCGGCAGCCCATGGAGTGCGGCCATCTCAAAAGCGGCTTCGCAGCTAAGTGAAGCGATGGCCCATTTTGGCGAGAGATCGGGGACCGATACATTCGGGAAATTCGAAGAACTGGCTGAACGAAGGGATAATTTCCTGGCATCTGTCCGTTCAGGCTGGCGCTGACCTCCATGAGGGCGGCAGAGATTCTCTGCCGCCCTGTTTGCCTTGCAGGGTGCACGTTGCAGGTTGCAGCCTGCATTCTCAAGTTGGTTATGCGCCAGAAATAGACTTAAAAACACTTTCAGCGATGAATGCGAGATTATTAAGGCTGAGCGGTCCGTTGGTTCAAGGTTTTGAGCGATATTTCATCAAGAACATTACCATCTATTCTAAAGTAAATAGATAAAATGATGGAGCCATGACCGTACTGAATTTTCGGGGTGGGAGTTCCTTATTGGCGCCGGCTCAGCACTGGCTTGCAATGGCAGATTTGGGGGCGGACTTACTGATGTGGTCGGATAATCAAACAGCACGCGATCTGTTGAACTTTCAGCACGTCGCCGACATTGCGGCCGAGCGGATCTTCGGTGCAAAAGGACAGCCCCTCTCAATCGGCATTTCCGGTGGATGGGGGATGGGTAAGTCCTCTATGATGGAACTGCTGCACATCGCGCTGCAGCAGCGCGTCGCCGAACAGCTCATGGTCCATTCCGTCGCGACGGCCGCTGGATCAAAGAGCGAGCCGCCCGACGAGGTCCGCTTCGTCCATTTCAATGCTTGGCTCTACCAAGGGCATGACGACGCGCGAGCTGCGCTTATGGAGGCGATCGCGCAGTCGCTCGTTGATCACGCTGAAAAGGAGGAAGGGCGGTTCGGAGCAGGCGTTGCCAAGAAGGCGAAGGGCTTGCTCGGCAGAGTCAAATGGTTCCGCGCCGCGAGTATGACTGCTGGCGCCGGGCTGGCGCTTTACACCGGCTCCCCGCTGCCACTGATGTTCAGCTCAATGGCCGCCGCCGGCGGCGGGCTGCTAGACGGTAGCCTCTCGAACGAAGATCTCGCGAAGCTGAAAACCGCGTATGAGTCGATCAGCAAGGAGGGAAAGGAACTCCTGGCCGAGAAAAAGGAGGAGCAAAAGATCGCGACGACTACGCCACCTAAGGCGATCGATGCATTTAGGACAGAACTTGAATCGACCTTGAAGGAAATGAAGATCACGCTTGTGGTTCTCATCGACGATCTCGACCGCTGCCTACCCGCGACGGCAATCGCGACGCTCGAGGCGATGAGGCTCTTCTTGTTTCTCGACCGAACAGCCTTTGTGATAGCGGCGGATGAGGAAATGATCCGGGAATCCGTGCGTATTCACTTCAAGGGCGCTCAGCTCAGCGAGGGGATGGTCCGCAGCTACTTCGACAAGCTGATTCAACTGCCTTTCCGCGTTCCTCCCCTAGGGACGCAGGACGTCCGCGCGTATCTGATGCTCCTCTTCATTGACGCGAGCGACCTCGAAGCTGACCGCAAGGACGAGATACGTGAAGCCGTCTGCACGCGGCTGGGACAGACTTGGAGCGGAGCGCGCTTCGATCGCGCGTTCGTTTTAGAAACGATTGGCGACGAATGCCCACCTGATCTGCGCAGCAGGATCGCGATCGCAGACCGCATCGCGCCCATCCTGACCAGCTCGCCAGAAATCCGGGGCAACCCGCGGCTGATCAAGCGCTTTCTAAACTCGCTCGCACTACGCGCGTCCCTCGCCGATCGTCAGGGCGTCTCTGTCGATGAGGAGGTCCTGATGAAGCTCCTCCTATTCGAGCGCTGTGGGACTGCCGAGGCATACAGCGAGCTCCTCTCGACAGTGAACGAATCCCCTGACGGCCGCTCTAGCAAGTTGAAGGCAATGGAGGACGCAGTGCGCGGCGAGACCAATGCTACTCTGGATAAGCCATTCGATGACGTCTTCGTGCACGACTGGCTGCTCCTAGACCCGCCGCTCGGCGAACGCGACCTGCGGGCCGCCGCATATGTTAGCCGTGACAACTTCGCCATCATTGGGCGGCCGGACGAACTTTCCCCCGAGGCGATCGAGATCCTTGACGCGTTACTCGCGGCCACCCAGCCGAGTCCGCCACTCGCGGACAAGACGAAGGCGCTCAGCTTCCGTGATGCCGCCGCCATCATGGACCGCATTTTGATCAAGGCCCGTGAGGAAACGAGGTGGGGCGTCCCTGCAATCCTGAACGGAGCTCTCGCGGTCGCCTCTGTCGATGAGCGGCACGCGCGTGAGTTGTCGTCGTTCCTCGCCAGCCGGCCGGGGGGGCAGCTCGAACCGAGCATCGTCCCCAGGATAGTACAGCTTCCGTGGGGCAAGGATCTGCTCCAACTGTGGTCGAACAAGACTGACCTTACCGCGCCAATGCGTAAGCGAGTCGAGAGGGAGCTCACCTGATGGGGACGTCCGCCTCTAGCAAAGGCCCTGGCCCGAACGTGCCTATTGTACCGCCATGGGTCGATGATCCGGCTCCGCCGCCTCCACCGACGCCGAACACTCCTCCGCCGATGGCGCCGCCGCGGCGCTTCGGTCCAGCGCGCACCTCGCTCGGCAAATGGGGGCGGGATGGTAGCGCGGGCAACCTGCGGCGCGGCTTGGGGCAATACATCGCGAGCGGAATGGGTGGCTCGGCTAACGCCACGGCGAGGATGGCGGGGAGCGCCTCAAGTGCCGGGGCGATTTACGAGGCGCTCACGGCTCTCGCGGCGGACCAGCCGCTTCCACCGCAATACGGGGTCTCTCAAGCAAGATTGGGTGGCCTGACCCAGGCCGAGATCATCGACGTGCTCGTCGATGTACTCTGTCCGGTGGACGGTACCCAGGACGGAGAGGCGTCGAGGGATTCCGCTGCACGTGCGCTGACGGAGATCGTCGTGCAGGGCAACGACGTCACCGATCTAGACCAGAATCAGATCGACCAGGTCGTCCAGACGTTCCTCGGCAACGAGGTCGCGCACAGGCTCGCCCTCGACGTCGGCATGGCGGTCATCGACAAGGCGCCAAGTGCCAAGGTGGGGCAGCAGCGGCTGGAGGAAATGCAGTCCTACGTCCGGGAAGAACTCGCTGGGCGATATGCGGAACGGCGGGCATTGAGTGGAGCGCTAGACCGTCAGACCGCTGCCCAACTGGGTCGAGACGTGATCCAGGACACCTTCGACGTCTTTGAAAGCTATTTGTGATGAAGGTCGCATGTCTTCCAGGTTCGCTTCCCACGCCGGCGGGACGAAATGTGATGCGTTTCGAACTGTATGGCCGTGCTCCTGTCGCTGGCTGGGGGCGCGTCGGCGGGCTCGTCCCTCCCGTTTTGAAGCGACAACGTTTGGCTCCCAGCGAACGGGCGTGGGACTTCACGTCCATAGCCCTCTCGGTCGTTGCGGCCGACGAGGCTGTGACGAGGACTATAAGTCCCGATGGCTGGACTCGTGAGATAGATCTCACCGTGGCAGTTGCGGCGCCGACGTTCTGGGATTCACAGAAGGCGGAGCTCCGTCGTGCGCTCGAATTCCTGACGGGCGACATTTGGTCGCTGACGTTCGTACCTGGAGGGCACGCCCCCGCCCCAGTGCGAAGCGTGAGGCCACGCCAAGAGGACACGATCTGCCTGCTGTCGGGCGGCATGGACAGCCTGGTCGGCGCCATCGACGCCGTGGCCGCAGGTCGACGCCCCCTCCTGGTCAGTCAAAAGGCCAAAGGCGACAGTGCCGATCAGATCGCCTTTGCCAAATTGATTTCCCCCGGCACACTCCATTTGCAGCTCAGCCATCACGCCAGGCCACCCGGCCCTTCGGAGCGCTCGCAACGGGCCCGCTCCATCGTGTTTCTCGCTTTTGGCGTGCTCGCCGCGAGCTGTCTTGAGACTACTTGGAATGGCGCGCCTGTCGATTTGCTTGTCCCCGAAAACGGGTTCATTTCGCAGAACGTTCCACTGACTCCGCTACGCACGGGTTCGCTTAGCACACGCACCACGCATCCATTCTACTTTCGCGAGCTGCAGAAGGTTCTGGATGCCGCAGGTCTTCTGGCTACGATCACGAACCCCTACGAGTTCAAGACCAAAGGCGAGATGCTGGGCGAGTGTCGCAATCAAGGGTTGCTAGACCAGTTGGCGTGGAATTCCACCAGCTGCGGCCGGTATTCACGCACGGGTTTCCAGCACTGCGGTCGGTGCGTTCCCTGCCAGGTCCGACGGGGTGCCGTAATCGCCTGGGGAAAAACCGACAAGACCTTGAAGGGATACAAATACGCCCCACTCGGACAGCGGGACCGGCGCCACACCCAGTTTGACGACGTCCGATCAGTAGCGATGGCGATCGAGGTCGTGGCACGCAAAGGTGTCGATGCCCTAATCGGCGGCGCCATGAACGGAGAGATGCTCGGCGAAGTCGCCCCCTATCGTGACGTTGTCCGTCGCGGTATCGACGAACTTGCAGCCCTGCACCAACGCGAAGGCGTAACTTGATCGACCTGCATTGCCATATTGACCTTTATCCCGATCCGAAGGCCATTATTGATGAGGCAGAGAGACGGGGCACCTTCGTACTCGCGGTCACCACCACGCCGAAGGCCTGGCGCGGCACGCGCAAACTGGTCGGCGAGAAAGCGCGCATACGTGTAGCCCTGGGGTTGCACCCCGAGCTCGTCGCGGACCGATACGGTGAGGTGGAACTCCTGTGCGCACTCATGCCCGAGGCGCGCTACCTCGGGGAGGTTGGTCTGGATGGAAGTCCGCCACATCGCGCGTCGATCGGAAAACAAGTGAAGGTGTTCGACCGAATCCTGCACGAGTGCGAAAAGCTGGGCGGCCGGATCCTTACCATTCATTCGCGCGGTGCGCCGGACCTCGTCTTAGACGCCATCGAACGGTATCCTCGCGCGGGGCTCCCGATCCTTCATTGGTTCTCGGGATCTGTCAAACAACTCGAAAGGGCCGCCTCGCTTGGCTGTTGGTTTAGTGTTGGGCCTGCGATGATGCGATCAGCCAAAGGGCGCGACCTCGCCGCAGCCATACCTCTGGAGCGGATTCTCACAGAGACTGATGCTCCGTTCGCCCGATCCGGGGACCGACCGCTCTACCCGTGGGAGGCGACGAACTGCGTGCCGGACCTAGCGTGCCTGCATGGTTTGGACCAAAATCAGATGTTCAACGCAATTAAGCGAAATCTCAAATGCATGGCGCGGTGGCAATTCATGCCGCCTGTTCCGTCAGATCGGTAACCCCGCCGATGCCATTCATCGGGAACTCTGATCGATTAAATGCCCCACATCCATCTATCGCTTACCAGATATCTCCCATATCCTCCGAATTGAGGTCGCGCGGATCCCAGGTCGCGTCCTCAGGCTCGCCGCCGATTTGGGTCACGTGACCATTATCATCCACGCAGATCAATATCGGTGCACCGAGCATAACTGAATGGTTATCAACCTCGTATCGGAGCACGTAGTTCATTAGCTGGGACAGCGCGTCCGCCTGATCGTCATGCCTTCCATTGGGGAAGGCGAGTAGCTCCTTGATGAAGTCATGCTTCCAGTCAGCCTCGTCGGGAAGGAAGAGTTGACCGGCCTCGATCTGCGCGCAGGCCCCAGCAAGGCGAGAATATTTGTCGCCTTCGGGCTTGCGGGCGATGGGGAGCGGCATGCCCTGGGGCTGTTCGCTCCGCAGGATCTGGAGGAGCTGGGTTCCGGATGCCTGATCCTCGATCAGGATCGTGCGTGCACGATATTCCCGCGCAAGCCTGATGGCATGGCGCTTGAGTTCGGGAAAAGCGAGCTTCCGCCGGAATATGTCGAGGATACGAATCTCGCTGCGCAACACGTGGGCGGTTACGCAGACGGAGAAATCATTATCCCGGCCTTCCTTGCTGGCCGTATCCCAGGACTGGACGATCTGACCACACTCGTAGGGATCGAATGTCGCCGGATAGGTCCGCAGCCACTCAGCCTGCACAAGATTACCCGCGGCAGGGACTGGGTCCTGCTGATATTGCGCCATGAACGCTTGGCTGCCCATGAGCAGCTTCTGTCCGTCCAAAACCGTCAGCGGTTCACGCTCGGGATGGAGTATGTCACCGGCACGGCGCACATGCACTCGGCCGCGGCGCAGGGGGATGTGCTGCTCTTCTGTGGCAATAGCCGGAAGCGAGAGCTGAGCCCATTCGTCCGATTCGAGCAGCATGCCGGCAAGATCATATTGGTGGAGTCGCTGCATGACCGTGATGATTGCGCCCGTCGCCTTGTCGTTGAGTCGGGAGGAGAGGGTGGACTTGAACCAGTCGTTGACCGCGTTGCGGCTGACGTCCGAATGGACTTCCTCCGGCTTGATCGGATCGTCGATGATGATGATGTCGCCACCACGGCCGGTCAGTGTGCCGGTAGTCGAAGTAGCGAGCCGCCCACCGCCCATGGTGGTCTCAAAATCGTCCGAAGCGGTCCGCTTTGGCGAAAGGATGGTGCGCGGGAACAGTTCGCGATACCAGCCCTGCTGCATGATGGCGAGGCAGTCACGACCTAGCTTGGCGGACAGGTTGTGGGAATAGCTCACACAGACGAAGTTCCGCCGGGGATCGCGGCCGAGCTGCCAAGCCACCCACGCCACCGAAATCGCCAGGGACTTGAGGTTACGCGGAGGCATGGTGATCAGAAGATGCCGACAGGTGCCGGCGGCGACCTGGTCCAATGCATGGGCGATGGCGTCGAGATGCCAGTTCCAGCTCAACATGTCGCCACCGCGGATGGCGGGATAGGCCTTGCGCAGAAAGGCGCCGAAATCCTGCCGCATCAGAGCCTGGAGAAATGCGGCGGGGTCATCGAGGGTAGGCAGGTCAGTCATCTGTCTCATCCCGTTTATGCTGGAGGATATCATCGAGGATCGCCTGATCCTGGGCGGAAAGCGCCTTGCGCTCACCATCTCGATCCTCAATGCCCAATAGGTTCATGATGATGGGCAGCAGGATCTGCGCTGCTTTCAGATCGCCGGTCGCCGCCCTGGTGGCGAGCGTCTTGATCATCAGCCGCTGCTTGCTGGCGGTTACCGCGGCACGGTTGATATGGATGGTGTGCCGGCTCCGAAGTTCTTCCTCCAGATCTGTCTTGAGGCCGCGCGCCCCTTTTGGGCGGCCTTTGCGGTTGCCGGACATGCCGGGCTGGAAGCGGCTGTGCCTGGGCGGCTTGCCATAGCCGATTTCATAATCGCCATCGTCAGCCATGCTGCAGCTCCTTGGCTCGCTGGGCGGCGACATCCTCAAAACGGATGCCGTCGGCGTTTACGGCGGGTAGGCCGCTTGCGGTGATCAGCCGCCGAACCGCAACATCGACATAGACAGGGTCGAGCTCGATCGCGGCGCCTCGACGGCCGGTCCGGAGCGCTGCGAGCAGGGTGGTGCCCGATCCGCTGAAGGGATCGAGGATGAGATCGCCCCGCCGCGAGCAATCGAGCATGGCATCTGCGACCAGGGCCACGGGCTTCACGGTTGGATGGTCCGACAGATCCCGGGCACGGCCTTTGCGGAAGCTGTTGGCACCGGTATATTCCCACACATTGGTGCGATAGCGCCCGGTGTCGCCCAGCCCGAAATTGTTGATGTGGCGGCCCGATCCCGCCTTGAAAGCGAAGATCAGTTCATGGCGGCTCCTATAGAATGTTCCGAGCCCCCCGTTATTTTTAACCCAGACGATGAGCTGTTTGAGTTCGGCATAGACCCCATCGGCAGCGTCCTGGATCTCGCGTATGTGCCGCCAATCCATGCAATGATAATGGATGGAGGCAGGGGTGGAGAAGCGCACGCAGTTGCGGAACACCGCGCGGAGGAAGGCGGTCATCTCCGCCGGGCTCTGCTCGCCCGATCCCATGGCGAATTCGCGGTGGCGACCGCGTCCGGCAACATTGCCGTCGATCTGCACATTATAGGGCGGATCGGAGAAGATCATCGCGGCGGGCTCGTCGCCGAGCAGCCGCTCATAACTTTCCGCTGCGCGCGAATCGCCGCACAGCAGTTTCACCGGGCCGATCTGCCATAGGTCCGCGACCCGGCTGATCGCTTGAGTAGCAGGTTCGGGCAGCTCGACCTCTTCCTCTTCCGGCGCCGTCTCGCCGATCGAGAAATCAAGATCGCCGGTGGTAAAGCCGGTGATCTCCAAATTATAGCCGCCCTGGAAGAGCGCATTGAGCTCGGCCTTCAGCAGGTCGTCATTCCAACCGCCGAGCTCAGAGATCCTGTTTTCAGCTAGTGCGAATGCCCGGCGGTCCAGATCCGTCAAAAATTCGGCGCGGATGACGGGGATTTCTTTCAGGTGCATGCGGCCCGCGGCGAGCCAGCGGCCATGCCCTGCGACAATGCGATTCTCCCGATCCGCGATCACCGGCACGAGAAAACCGAAGCGCTGGATGCTCGCCTCGATCTTGCTCAGCTGCTGCTCGTCATGGGTGCGGGCGTGCCCCGGGCTCGGCCGCAGGTCGCCATGGCGGACCATCTCGATATGCGGGTGGTTTGAAAACGGTTTTTGCATGTCTGCTCCCTCATCAAAAGGAGCAGTTCAGTTATCCTGCATTCGAAGGCTGTTTAACCACAATAAATCGGGGACGCCCAATTCATCTGCTGGAGCTGCAATCCGGGGCGCATTTTGATCTCCCCCGTCGCTTCATCCATTCTCGCCCCATAGCCGGGGAAGAAATCGAAAAAGTGCATCCGTTTACCGGCATAATGGCGGCGGGCATCGTCTACGATCGTGACGATACGCCGCCGGGAGGCCTTGGGCTCCATGTCCTTCACTATCATGAGGAGGATTTCGCCCGCTCCATTGGTTGCCTGTGGATCATAGACACTGTTCGTTTTGGTCTGCAGCATGACCGGCTTGCCCAAATAATTCTGGAGCAATGCCATCAGTCCCTCAACATGATGGGTAAGGACGCGGTCATCAGGTCGCCCGCGTCGGGCCTTGAGCAGGACCAAAGCTTTTCGGGCACCGGCGTCCATGTCTCCAGGCATGGGAACAGCATCTGGCCTGCCGGAGCGCTCTGCAGCGTGATGCTTGGCGTGATGAGAGATCACGGCTTCAATCTCGGGATGCAGCCGGCGCTTGGGCTTATTCGATCGAACCTTGCGGTTTAGGCCGAGCTCAAGTCGGCGTAGGGAATCATTGAAGCTGGAGGGTGGCCCGAAGACTTTGCGCCACATGACGTAGCTCTTGAGAGCGTAATCCAGCCGCCGGCGGAACTCCGCGACCAGGATCTTTTCCCGGTCTGGGTCGGTGGTGACGTTGGGACAGTCGCTCACCCCCAGAGGATCGTTCGTACGTGGCCGCGACATGAATCATCCTTTCGATCCACGACATAACAGGACGCGCCGCGGGAGACGAATTCCCTGTAAGCTGCAATACAATTCCCTGTGGACAATTTTGGGAATTCGCCTTCGTCGGACCGGAAAATCCGGGCGATTGCTGCATGTATGAAGGCCCTGGATATCCCCGTTTAGCGATATTCCCTGTATTTTCCCATTAAAACAGGGAATCAGCGAGCGAGACCGCTCCGGCCTGGACTGCGTCACGCACCACTCTTCTCCAAGAATCGCCAGTGTCCGGGAGACCCGCCGAGGTTCGAATTGCTCGTGCGGGTGCTGTCAGACAAAGGCGAACTGCTCTCCACGCGATGCACTTTGGATCGCGAGGGTAGGGGATCAGCTCATGAGAGAATGCCACTCAGCAAAGGCAGCTGAGCGTCTTTCCTTATAGGTCTGGCGATCGACGAGGTGGCGTTCCAGTGCGAAGTGGTTGTGGACGTTGGCGTGTACGGATGCGAATTTCTGTAACGACCTGATTTGT
>JGI24740J21852_10000421_pt1 | contig 18088 bp, 12 predicted proteins | sample KBSCornC6_FD_21852 | JGI IMG/M metagenome (IMG submission 21852) | reverse complement strand
GTACAGCCCTTGTCTGCTATTGTTTATGAAATGAAATGATGAGTTATGAAGCATGATGTATTTACACCCGTATCTACTTACCGTTTACAGTTCAACGGTGAGTTTACATTTAAAGACCTGGCGCAGCATATAGACTATTTACATGAACTGGGTGTTACCACCATTTACGCATCGCCCATTTTTGAAGCGGCGCCCGGCAGCATGCATGGTTATGATGTTACCAACCCGCATGCCATTAGCCCTGCCATTGGCACTATAGAGGAGCTGCATAGCTTACAGCGGCAGCTGCAGGAAAAGGGTATGAACTGGATCCAGGACATTGTACCTAACCACATGGCCCTGCACCCTGCCAACGGCCGTTTGATGGATGTGCTAGAAAGGGGCCCTAACTCACCTTACTACAATTATTTTGATATTGACTGGGCGCATCCGGATACTACGTTAACGGGTAAACTGATGTTGCCTTTCCTGGGACAGCCGCTGCACGCCAGCCTGGAAGCCGGGGAAATAAAGCTCCTGTTCTCCCCGGAAGGCTGGCAGGTACAGTATGGAGAGCTGGCTTTCCCATTATCCGCGCCGGCATATGAAGTGCTGCTAAACGCGCTGCCGCAGGAAGATACTGCCACGCAGGAATGGCTGCAGGCCTTACAAAGAGGTATTGAAAAACCGCACACCGTAAAGGAGTGGGAGGAGCAAAAAGCATCGCTGTTTGCGCGTGCAAATGAAACCCGTTTGCAGCAGCTTACAGACCAGGTGAATGAGGATGCAGCATTACTGGCCGCTTTGCTGGACCAGCAATACTACCTGTTCACCTTTTGGCAGGAAGCGGAAACCCGTATTAACTACCGCCGCTTTTTTACGGTGAATGGGTTGATAGCCCTGCGCATGGAAGACCCGGAGGTATTTAATGAATACCACACCTTTTTGCATGAAATGTATAAGCAGGGTTTAATACAGGGCCTGCGCATTGATCATATTGACGGGCTGCAAAACCCGGCTGAATACATACGCCGCCTGCGGGAGCTGTTTGGTGCACGCTGTTACATTATTGCAGAAAAAATACTGGCCGGTAATGAAACCATGCCGCGGGAATGGCCGCTGCAGGGCAGCACCGGCTATGAGTTCCTGGGAGATGTAAGCCAGCTGCTCACGGACCAGCAGGGCTTTGAAAAAATTGCACGCAACTACCGCAGCCAGTTTCCCGACCTGGCGAAGTATGATAAACTGGTAACCAGGAAAAAACAACTGATCCTGGAAACACAGATGCAAGGAGAGTGGGATAACCTGGTGCGGTATTGTTATACCCTGGGCCTGGCCGACATTCGTGTGAATGAAAAGCAATTGAAAAAAGCATTAGGCCTGCTGATGATTCACCTGCCCGTGTACCGCATTTACCCGGAGCAATGGCCGCTGAGCACCCGCAGCCTTTCCCTGCTGGAATATGCAATGGACGGCGCTTTGCGCAGTGATCCGGAGCTTACTAAAATGCTGGAGCTCATACGCTCCTGGTGGCAGCTGGATAAAAGGAGTGAGCAGGGTATAAAGTTCCTGCAACGCATGATGCAGTTTACGGGCCCGCTCACAGCCAAAGGCGTGGAAGACACTACCTTTTATGTATACAATGCTTTAATATCCCATAACGAAGTAGGCGATGCGCCGGAAGGCAGCAAATGTTCGCTGATCCGTTTTCATGAACACGCAGGCAACCGGCAGCGCTACCATCCACTATCATTGAATGCTACCGCTACCCATGATACCAAAAGGGGAGAGGATGGCCGTATCCGTTTAAATACGCTCACCCTGCACCCTAACCAATGGATACAACAGGTGCAGCAATGGCATACCATGAACAAACCTTTTAGCGGGGAAACAGCTGCTTCCGCGATGCCGGATATGAATGATGAATATTTTATTTACCAGTCCGTGCTATCAGGCTTCCCGGCAGATGGTGTGGTAACGCCGGCATTTAAGGAAAGATTATCCACCTACATCACGAAAGTATTACGGGAGGCAAAGGTGCATAGCAACTGGTCGGCGCCTAATGAGGAATATGAACAGGCCTGTACACGCTTCATAGAAAATTTGTTTGCAGCAGATCATCCGTTTACAGACAGTATGGGCGCTTATTTTGAAAAGATCAATCAGCAGGCGCAGATCTATTCACTAACCCAAACACTCATTAAGATCACTGCGCCGGGTATACCGGATATATACCAGGGCTGCGAGTTATGGGACCTGAGCTTTGTAGACCCGGATAACCGCCGCCCGGTAGATTATGCGCAACGTAAGCAATGGCTGGCTAAGCTGCAGCAGCAGGAAAAAGCCGGTATGGAAAATTTACTAAGCTTTTTGCATGAGCAGCGTGCAGCAGGAATGGAGAAATTCTATGTTACCTGGAAAGCTTTACAGGCAAGGCGTGCATACCCTTCCCTGTTTGCAAAAGGGGAATACCTGCCGGTGTATAACCGGGACGACCAATCCGTAATTGCATATGCCCGCAAAGAGCAGGATAAATGGTGCCTGGTAATAGCGCCGCTGATAGCCGCTACCCATGCAGGCCGCGAAGAAGAACCGTTAACGCTGACCTTACCTGAAGGCGCACCCCTGAAATGGAGACATATATTTACACAGGAAGAAGTAGCTACACCCAAGGGGCAGCTGCCCACCGGCATGCTGGAAAAATTTCCTGTAGCGTTCCTGGTAAGTGAATAAGTTTTAACACAGCACGCATTATAAAGCAAACAAGGCCGGGCTATTGCCCGGCCATTGTTTTATACTTAACATTCACACTAGTTACTGTTTTTGTGCTTCTTCTTTAGCCTGTTTTTCTTCATGCATTAATACTACTATAGATCGGCCGCCTATCTGCATATTGCTTTGTGCTTTGAATACCTGTTTGCCTTCCTCTTTTTCCGGCTGCCCGGTATCCAGCAGTATATGCCATTCAGCGCCATGGGAGGCAGCAGGCAGCGTAAATGAAAGGGGCTCATGATGCGCGTTCAGCATAATGTAAAAGCTATCGTCCACTATCTTTTCCCCTTTAGGGTCAATGGTGCGCAGGCCACGCCCATTCAGGTACACCGCCAGGGAGCGTGCAAAATCAGTATCCCAGTGCTCTTCCGACATTTCGGCGCCTTCCGGCAGGAACCAGCCAATATCCTCTACACCCGAACCTTCTACCGGGTGCCCGCGGAACCAGCGCCGGCGGCAAAATGCCGGGTGTTTAAGCCGCAGGTGTATCAGCTTTTTGGTAAAGTTCAGCAGGCTTTGATCCAGCTGGTCCCAATGCAGCCAGCTGATCTCATTATCCTGGCAATACGCATTGTTATTGCCCTGCTGTGTGCGGCCGGCTTCATCGCCTGCCACTATCATAGGTACACCCTGTGACAGTAACAGGGTAGTAAGCAGGTTGCGCTTTTGCCGCTCCCGTAAAGTATTTATCAGCGGATCTTCTGTGGGGCCTTCTGCGCCACAGTTCCAGCTGCGGTTATGGCTTTCGCCATCCTGGTTATCTTCCCCGTTGGCCTCATTGTGTTTATCGTTATAGGAAACCAGGTCGTGCAGGGTAAAACCATCATGCGCTGTAATAAAGTTGATGCTGGCTGTTGGGCGGCGGTATTCTTCTTTATATAAGTCTGCGCTGCCGGTTAAGCGGGATGCAAATTCTGCCAGCGTGCTATCTGCGCCACGCCAATAATCACGTATGCTGTCGCGGTACTTGCCATTCCATTCTGCCCACCCTGCGGGGAACTTGCCTACCTGGTAACCGCCTTCGCCTATATCCCAGGGTTCGGCTATCAGCTTTACCTGGGAGATCACAGGATCCTGGTGAATGATATCAAAGAAAGCGCTCAGGCGGTCCACTTCATGCAGCTCACGCGCTAAGGTGGCGGCCAAATCAAAGCGGAAACCATCTACATGCATATCCAGCACCCAGTAACGCAGGCTGTCCATAATAAGCCGTAATACGCTGGGGAGGCGGGCGTTCAGGGTATTGCCTGTGCCCGTATAATCCATGTAGTAACGTTTGTCTTCTGTTAACCGGTAATAGTCTGCATTGGAAATACCACGGAAAGAAAGGGTGGGGCCCAGGTGATTCCCTTCTGCCGTATGGTTGTACACCACATCCAGTATCACCTCTATTCCTGCTTTGTGCAGGGCCTTTACCATTTCCTTAAACTCGCGTACCTGCTCCCCGCATTGGCCGGTAGCAGAGTAGCGCACATCCGGCGCCAGGAAGCCAATGGTATTATAACCCCAGTAATTGGTTAATCCTTTATCGGCCAGGTGGCGGTCTGTAACAAAGTGGTGCACGGGCATCAGCTCAATGGCAGTAATACCCAGCTCCTTCAAATATTGGATAGCAGCGGGGTGCGCCATGCCTTTGTAAGTGCCGCGCTCATTTTCCGGTATGTCAGGATGTAGTTTGGTGAATCCCTTTACATGCGCTTCGTAGATCACGCTTTGGTGATAAGGCGTTTGGGGCGGCTTATCGCCCTCCCAGTCAAAAGCCACATCTACCACCACGCTTTTGGGTATAAACGGGGAGCTGTCCGTGGTGCTGAAGCTCAGGTCTTCCTCAGGATGTCCCATTTCATAACCAAACAGGGAATCATGCCACTCAATGGTACCGGCAATAGCTTTTGCGTATGGATCTATCAGGAGTTTGTTATGGTTAAAGCGATGACCCTGCTGCGGCTCAAAGGGGCCTTCCATGCGGTAGCCATACAGCTGTCCCGGCTGAATGCCGGGCAGGTAAATATGCCATACATGGTTGGAGCGTTCCGTAAGCCTTACACATTCCTTTTCAACGGCGCCCTTGGGCGCATCAAACAGGCATAAGTCTACTCTGGTGGCATTTTCTGAATATATGGCAAAGTTCACACCTTCACCATCCCAGGTGGCGCCCAAAGGGTACGGGTGTCCCGGGTAAGTTGGTCTACTCATAGTACATTTATGCTGGTTTGCATTTGTCCTTTCATCAATTATGGTGCCTGTAAATTATTAACACAGAATGCAATAGGCCGGAAGGGGCGGCATGCGGACTTTTTTAAACAAAGGCAGTGAACGGCTGGTGCCGCGGAAAAATATTAACTTCAACTTATGGAAGAGCCGGAAAAATTACAACGGGTGGTAGAAGCCCGCATGAAGCTCAAAGCCCGCTTTGAGGAAAAAATGAAAGCCACCCCTTCTGTGGCCGATGACCGGCCAATGGGCAAGGGAAACCCCAACAGGCACGGCATGCCGCTGGTGCCCGTGGGCCAGGTTATTACTAAAAAATGGCCGGTGCTGGACCTGGGCATTCAACCTTCCATTCCATTAGATAAATGGCGGCTGATAGTGGATGGAGAGGTAGAAAACCCGCTGGTATTAACCTGGGATGATTTTATGGCCCTGCCTCAAACGGCCGATACCTCCGATTTTCACTGTGTAACTACCTGGTCAAAACTGGATATGCAATGGAAAGGTGTGCGCCTGATGGACATTGCCGCCCTGGCGCAGCCTAAAGAAACTGCCACCCATTTAATGTGTTATGGATACGATGAGTATACCACCAATGTGGCGCTGGAAGAAGCACTGAAGCCGGATGTGCTGCTGGTGCACACTTTTGACGGGCAGCCTTTGCCTAAAGAACACGGCGGCCCGGTGCGGATGATAACACCGCAGCTATATGCCTGGAAAGGTTCTAAATGGATCAGCCGCATTGAATTTTTAGCCGGTAACCGTTTAGGGTTCTGGGAAGAAAGAGGCTATTCCAATACTGCGTATCCCTGGCGTAATGACCGCTACAGCTAACTCTGTTCTCCAATCTTTTGGTTCTTACCGCCTTTAAATTGCGGTGGCAGCTTATGCAAATGCTGACAGATCACATCCATGATCTGCTTTCCTTTTTCTGCTAATGTCTGCTGTTCGCCGTAACAAGGTATATCCCCGTCTTCCTTCTGCACAATGTCAAAACTTGCCGGTAGGTCTGTAGTAAGATGCTGGGGTAGTTTAACATGGTATACGATATTGGATGATTGCCGCTCCATATCAATATCTATCATATACTGTATACCGTCGAGGGTAATAGTAATAGGCCTGTTCATAGTACTGCTCTTTTAATACTTTTCTATAGCAATAGTCAGGCCCTTTATTAAACGGCCTGGCTGTTAATGGATGGAGCTGGCCAAAAAAATAAAGGCTGACCATTACTCATGTGGTCAGCCCTCATTAATTATTCATGCTTAATTATTAATTAAACTAGACGGCCTGGCTGGCTTCCATTGGCAGTACAGGCGCCTGTGCAGCGGCCTGCTGTTGCAGCTTCTGCTGCTCTTCCTGCTGGTAAGCAGCTTTTACAATGTTGGCGGTTTTATGATCGCCCGTATGGCTCCAGCCCGGTGGCATAATAATGTAGAGGAGCTTATTCTTGATGCCGGGCGCTTTTCTGATGTCCTTCGCCAGATAGTAAAATTCCCCGAAATATACATCCAGCAGGTTGTTAGGATTCATTTCCCGGGTAATGCCGTATTCAATTGCCACTTCCTTTTTCTCATACTGGAAAGTGCCGAACACTTTATCCCATATGTTGAGCAGGTTGCAGAAATTAGTATCCATATACAGCGGGTTGCGTGCATGGTGTACGCGGTGGGAGGAAGGCGTAAGAATGATCTTATTCAGGAAGCCCAGGCGGCCATCCGGCAGCAGGTTCTCACCCACATGTATGAACGCGCCCCAGAAACCGTCAATAAACATAATAAAGAACAGCAGGGGCGGGTTTACGCCGGCCAGTATGCATATGCTGGTACGGATCACATCTGCATAAGGCCCTTCCAGGAAAAAGTGCGCATGGCTTACAAACAGGTTCATGTTCTGCGGCGCATGGTGTGTGGAGTGCAGGCACCAGAAGATCCTGACCTTATGCCCCAGGTAATGATAAATGAAGTGGGAGAACTCCCATACAATATAGCCGTATATTAACCAGTACCAGGTAAATGTAGTATGGAACAGCGCTACTTTTTCAAACAGCCCTATACAGAATGCAATGGCTGCAATGGAAATAAAGCGGCCTATAAAACGGTTCAGCACAAAAATAAAGAAGGGCATTTTATAGTCCTCCACCTTAAACCGTTTATATACCAGGGCACGGCCTACTTCTAACAGCAGTAATAAAGGTATCACGGGTGAAACGGCCGTGAGCACGCCATTAAATGTAAGCAGGGTTTTGTAATCACCGGTTTTGTACATTTCCAGCAACTGTCCTATCCCCAGAAAGGAAATTAACTCGTGATACAACGTCTGTAATACTTCCATCAGTTAACTTTTTTTATGGTTTCCGCTACCCAGCCATAACAACGCATCAATGATCAGTTGATCCTGTTGTTTATTGCCGAACGTGTAAGATAATGTCCTGTTGGTTTTGCCTTCATAGTCCATATCATTATGGCCCATATTCAGGTACAACATTTTATAACGCTGATTGGTCCATACTACGGGGTAGTACCCGCTATGCCATATCTCATATTGTTTGGGGCCGGTGCCCAGCGGAAAGCTGGTAGCATCAATGGACAACAATATTTTTATATCGGGGTTCTTACGCAGGTCATTTTCCCAGCGGTACCATTCATTGGGCGATGCTTTAATAAGCGCGCCCAGGTGTCTTGTTGCAGGATGTTCCTTATCTTCCACTTTCAGAAAAGCGGAAGTAGGCCGCCAGGTATTGCTGCCATATGCGCCGGAACCTAAGAAGGTGGTGTGATACCAGTCCCAGTTCTGCGGATAGGCTGAAGGTGTTAATGCAAATGCGGAGAAGTGAAAGCCTATCCAGCCGCCGCCGTTCTCCATATATTTTTGAAAGGCATTTCTTTGCTCCGGTTTATCCGGCCGTGTATCCAGGAACACAACTACCTGGTAGTTTGAAAGAAAGGCGTCATTTAAATTATCCCAGTTGTTGGTGGAATCATAGGTGAAGTGATATTTTTTAGCCATGGCCGGAAACCATTGATTGGCTTCATGTACAAAGCTGATGTGCGCAAGGTCTTCTTTGCCGGTATAAAAAGCGATCACTTTAAATTTGGGAGGGGTGGTCCGGGCAGTGCTTCCGGTATAACATAACAAGCATACTATTAAGGTAACAAGGACCTGAGTAATTTTGCTGTGGAATTTCATGTTATAAATTTAAAATTTATAATGCTCTAAACCTACTAAAATGGAGATATATTCCACAGTTTGAACGAAATTGTACATAAGGACCAAACATATGAAACCCTTTGTATGCCTGGTTTGTATGAAATTCATTTTGCTATAAAACCCAAAGATTATGTTGCATATACTTTACATTATTGCTATTACCGCAGAGGCAATGACGGCTGCTTTATCTGCAGGCCGCCGTAATATGGATTGGGTAGGTGTTTGTATGATTGCCTGGGTAACGGCCCTTGGTGGCGGAACCATCCGTAATATCTTATTAGGCCATTATCCTATGACCTGGGTAAGCCATCCGGAGTATCTGCTGATCACCGCAGGCGCCGCTCTTTTTGCAGCGTTGATCGCTTCATTCATGCGCCGCTTAAAAATGTTATTCCTGTACCTGGATGCGCTGGGTTTGGTTGTATTTACCATTATTGGCTGCCAGCTGGCGGAGGAAATGCATTTGCCCGTTATCATCATTTTACTAAGTGGCATGATCACCGGTTGTGCTGGTGGTGTGCTGCGCGATGTGTTGTGTAATGATATTCCCTTATTATTCCGTAAGGAGGTATATGCTAGCGTAGCGATTGTTACCGGCGGTGTGTATTTAGGTATGGAAGCGCTGGGAAGCAGTTCGCAATGGGCTACAGTAATAGCGGCCGTAATAGGGCTAATATTACGCCTGCTGGCCATACGGTATGAGTGGCAGATGCCTAAGTTCGTGTATCACGAAGAATGGGAATGAACATCTGAAAATAATTCATAACATTTAGCATTATTTTTTATTTTATTAGCTTTATGGAAATGATTTTGCCATTGTGAGTGTATATCAGCAATTTACAGATCAGGAACTGGCGGACTTGCTTAAGTCTGGGGATCAGCAGGCATTCATTGAAATTTATGACCGGTATATCTTTGTCTTACTGAACCATATTTACAGCAAGACCGGTGATCGTGAGGAGGCAAAAGATATTGTGCACGAAGTGTTTGCCAAACTTTGGGCCAGGCGGGAGCAGCTGCAAATAACGGATAATCTGGCAGGGTTTCTCTATACCTCTGCCCGCAACATTGTGTTAAACCAGGTTACGCGAAAAAAAGTAGAAGGCAAATATTTTAATTCTTTTCTGAAATTTTCGGAGCAACCTCAAACCTTTACGGATCACCGGATCCGCGAAAATCAACTGACCGCTATCATCGAAAAGGAGATTGCTGCACTACCTCCTAAAATGCGGGAAGTTTTTGAACTCAGCCGCAAACAACACCTCAGCCACCGGGAGATTGCTGAAAAATTAGATATTTCGGAGCAAACTGTCAGTAAACACATCACCAATGCCCTGAAGATCCTCCGTATTAAACTGGGCCTTTTCGCTTATCTCCTGTGGATCATCTACCCTAAATAATTTTTTTTTTTATTTACCTGTTCCGCTTTAGTTGATTGTCTTCTTAATATAAGGATACAATTTCCTGATCTTATGGAGGAACAAGCGCTTAAAGACCTTTTAGCAAGAATACGTAACGGAACGGCCACTGAAGCGGAAAAAGCCTTCCTGGAAAACTGGTATCTTCAATACCAGGAGAAAGATCCTGCCGGATATACACTGGAAGAGCGTTTAGAAGATGCAGATGCGATCTGGGCGAAATTGCAGCCGGCCATCACCCACACGAAACAAAACAGGCTTTGGCCGCGGATGGCTGTTGCAGCTTCTATATTAATGGTGTTAGGCGCCAGCACCTGGTTGTTGCTGAATAGAAAAAATAAAACCAACCAATCAGGCAGCGATGTGGCTCCTTTCACTACGGTAGCCATTTTAAAAAGCGGCGGTAAAACCATCCTGCTGGATCATACCGCTAATGGTAAGATAGCAGAAACCAATGTGACGAAATCTTCCGGCGAACAGTTAGCCTATGAAGCAACCAATGACACTTACACCGCTGTTTATGATACAATACAGATCCCTTCCGGCGGCAGGCCTTATACTGTAAAACTCACTGATGGCACTAAGATCACGCTGAATGCGGCCACTACCCTGCGCTACCCGGAGGTGTTTTCTAAAAACAGGAAAGAAGAAATTGAATTAATAAGCGGAGAAATATATGCAGAAGTGGTGCACAATGCAGCCGCTCCGCTACAGATTAAGGCGCCGGGGCAGATCATCACAGATATTGGTACCGCATTTAATATCGCAGCCTATCCCGATGATCCGGACTCCCGTACAACACTGATCGAGGGTGCCGTTAAGGTAAACGCGGCCGGCAAAGAGACTACATTATCGCCAGGCAACCAGGCCATCCTTACGGGGAACAGTCTCACTGAATCAAGCGCTAACCTGATCCAGGCAACTGCGTGGAAAGACGGTTTATTCCGTTTTAATGGCGAATCTGTCGATGCCATCATGCGTCAGCTTTCCCGATGGTATAATATAGAAGTTAAATATGAAGGGACAATCACCAACGAAGTCTTCTATGGCCGTGTGGCCCGTACGCGCAACATCAGTGAAGTGTTGCGGATCTTAGAAAGATCAAATAAAGTAAATTTTAAAATTGAAGGAAGAAGGGTAACAGTACTAAGTAAATAATGAATCAACCAATCACTTAAAAAAAACATCCCGGCGCTAACCAGGATGTAAGAAGGTCAACCAAAACGTTTAAACATTTCAGAACCGCGCTCAGCCTCAGCCATCGTCGAAAATGCAAGGCAAAGCGTATTAAACCATCTTGAAACAAATGTACAATTTTTTCCCTGGAAATTCGGGGCATGCGCGTTCGCGCCTTGTTGCCTGCAAACTCCTGCTGATCATGAAGCTTACCACTCTACTATTGGTCACAGTCATGCTGCATGTAAGTGCATCTTCATTGGCACAGAAGATTACACTGGTGGAAAAGAATGCGCCGTTAGTGGATGTATTCAATCACATCAGCAATCAAACCGGCTACGATTTTTTATTTACCGGCAGCGACCTTAAAAACGCCAGGCCCATTTCGATCAACATGAAAAACGTTGATCTGAATGAAGCACTGGCTAAAATATTTGAGGGCCAGCCGCTGAATTATACCATAGAGAACAAGTCTGTTGTGGTGACTATAAAACAGGCACCCCTGATGGATCAGTTATCAGACCAGGTGAAGACAGCGCTTAAATTACCCGCAAATATAGACGGAACAATAACCGATACACTGGGGGTTCCTTTGGTAGGTGCATCCGTTGCGATAAAAGGAATGGCTTTTTCTACACAAACTGATAGTAAAGGGTACTTTAATCTCCCAAACGTACCTCAGGGAAAATATACACTGGTGGCCAGTTATATAGGGTATGAAAAATCAGAGGTCAACATCGTCAATAATGGTACAAATCTTCATATAGGATTTATTTTACGCCGGAGCACTTCTCAACTGGACCAGGTACATGTGATTGCTTACGGTATCGCATTCAGGCGTTATAGCCTCAGCTCAATGGCTACCGTAACTGCAGAAGAGATCGGAAAACAACCGGTATCCAACCCGTTGCTCGCGCTGCAGGGGCAGGTACCCGGGCTAGCCGTTACCGCCACCAGCGGTATACCGGGATCGCAGGTATTAGTGCAGATCAGGGGGCAAAATACATTGAATCTGAATCCTACTGTTAATCCTTCAAAGCCCTATGACCAGCCCTTATTTATAATAGACGGCGTTCCGTTTGCGTCACAGAATAATAACGTCAATCAATTTGCCTCCTTAGTGGCTGCACAAGGTAATCCGGGAGGTGTGGGCCAGGCTGTAGGTCTCAGTCCTTTTAACAATATTGCTCCCGCGGACATTGAAAGTATCAGCATCCTGAAAGATGCCGATGCCACCTCTATTTATGGCACGCAAGGGTCTAACGGTGTGATCCTGATCACCACTAAAAAGGGGAAACCAGGCCCTACTACTTTTAACCTGAATGTAAACACCGGTTTCAATTCAGTTGGCCGCCCTGTTAAGTTGTTAAATACGCAGCAATACCTGCAATTGAGGAAAGATGCTTTTGCTGCAGACGGCTTAACGCCCAGTAACAATCCGGTTAATTATCTCGCTTATGCACCTGATCTGACGATCTTTGATCAGAACAAATACACGAACTGGCAAAACGTGATCTATGGCCAGAATACCAGTAATGTGGATGTTCATGGCAGTCTTTCAGGCGGTTCCTCTACTAATACTTTTCTCATTTCAGCCGGCTACAACAGATCCAGCTATAATTATCCCGGTGATTTTGCTGATCAGCGATATACGCTCCACAGCAATGTGTATCATCGCTCAAAAGATTATCGCCTGACCCTTAGTTTAACAACTGATTTTGGATATGAACAAAATAATTCCGCAGGATTTGGCGGTGCGCAGGATGTAGTTTTGCAGCCTAACTTACCGGATCTATTGAACCCTTCCGGCGGCTTGATCTGGAATTATCAGGGCGTAGATCTGACTACCTATCAATTTTATAGCTCTCTGAAGCAACCCACTCATCTGCAGAATTATAATTTCAATACCGCATTCCACATTTCGTATAGATTCTTTAAGGATTTAACGATTGGTGTTAATATGGGTTATAACCGGAATAATACAAATGAAACTTCTATAGACCCCGGTGTGGCGCAAAATCCGGCACGTATTAACAGGCAGGCTAACTTTTCCGGTAACAATTATCAGACGGTTAATATAGAACCGCAGATTAATTACAACAAGAATATTGGTAAAGGAGCTTTAAGTGTCTTAGTGGGCTCTACTTATAAAAAGAATACAAATAATTCAAGTTATATAACCGGACAGGGATATTCAAACGATAACTTTCTTGGATCCATTAACGGCGCTCCTACAGTAAGCGCCATGGACGCCTCCAACATTTACAGGTATAGTGCAGGTTTTGCGCGTGTGAATTATATGTATGACAATGAGTTTATCCTTGAATTAACAGGCCGGCGGGATGGTTCCAGTAATTTTGGCCCGGGGCACCAGTTTGGTAATTTTGGCGCTGTTGGCGCCGGGTGGATCTTTTCTCAGGAGAAGGTCTTTGAAAAATTATCTCCTGTATTTAGTTATGGTAAAATATCCGGCAGCTATGGAACTTCCGGGTCCGACGGTATAAAGGCATACCAATACCAGGCTTTATACGCGAGCTTCCCACCTTATTTGCCAAATTTTCAGGGCATAAATCCAAGTTATCCGGCAAACCTTTATAATCCTGATTATAGCTGGGCATTGAAAAAATCCCTGAACATATCCTTAGACCTGGGTTTCTTTGACAGCCGTCTTTTATTTAACACCACTTACTACAGGAACCGGGAAGGCAATCAGCTGGTAGATTATCCCTTGCCTATACAGGCAGGTCTGCCTTCTGTATTGGGGAATTTAAATGCTACTGTTCAAAATCAGGGGTTTGAGTTCTCTATCAACTCAACCAATATTCAAACGAAGGACTTCTCCTGGAGAACCAATTTTAATATTTCATTCAACCGTAACAAACTGCTGGCGTTCCCGGATCTGGCAAGTTCTTCCTACGCGAACGTGTATGAAATTGGCCGGCCAACTTCCATCATCTATGGATATAGATATAAAGGTGTAAATCCTGAAACCGGGCTTTTTGAGTTTTACGCAAAGGACGGAAAAGTTACCTCCAGTCCTGTATATGGGCCGGCCTCCACTGGCGGCGATCAGGTCCCTGTTGCCAACCAGGAGGTAAAATACATGGGCGGCTTCGGCAATACTTTAACCTGGAAGCAATTCAGCCTGTATGTTTTTTGCCAGTTTTCAAGCCGGAACGCGCCCAGTTACCTGGCGCAGATATACAACTCTAACCAACTTGGCTTTGCAAATAATCAGCCGGTGGCAGTATTGGATAATTATTGGAAACAGCCCGGAGATGTTGCTCAGCTCCAGCGCCTGGGAAGCAGCTACAGTTCTGCCGTTGTAGGCTCTGCGCTGAGTTTTGCGCAATCAAGCGGCGTTTATGTCGATGATACCTACCTGCGTGTAAAAACAGTTTCATTATCCTACCAATTGCCCAATGCCTTTTTGAATAAGGCGCATATGAAAGGCGCAAGTGTTTTCGTGAACGCACAAAACCTGCTGACGTTTACAAACTATAAAGTAGGTGATCCGGAAACGCCCGGTTCATTCTCCAGTTTCCCTGTACAGCGGATCCTGGCATTTGGTTTAAATCTCAAATTTTAAGAAAATGATCATGCATTTTGATATAAATAAAATAATGAGCGGTATGCTGATAGCTGCCGTATCATTGACATCCTGTAAAAAATTAATCACAATCCCTTCCAATCCCCCTTCATCTGTTACACAGCAACAACAATTTGCAGATAGTGCAACCGCTATTACCGCGGTTGCCGGCGTGTATGCTTATAATATAGGGAACGGTTTTGCCTATAGTGATGGGCAGCTAACTACGGCCTGCGGTCTTTCTGCTGATGAATTGTCGTACAACTATACAGATGATGCCATGCAGTTTTACAGCTACAACCTCACTCCCTTAAACAGCGGTATTATTACCTTATGGGGATATCCCTATCGGAGTATTTACCAGGTAAATGCAGTGTTGAATGGTATTACCGGCAATGCTAATTTATCCACGGCCTTCCAGCAGCAGATCACGGGTGAAATGGAGGTGGTACGCGCCCTGTATTATTTCAACATGGTTAATCTGTTCGGCGGCGTACCGCTGGTCACCTCAATATCCTATAAAGAAACACAGCGTTTACCCAGATCCACCGCTGCTGCCATTTATAGCCAGGTGATGGCCGACCTTACAGATGCAAGGGGAAAATTGACAGCCAGCTATCCATCAGCAGGACGGGCACGCCCCAATTTATATACAGCCATCGCATTGCTTGCCAAGGTTAATTTATATCAGAATAACTGGCAAAGCGCTTACAATGAAGCCGATTCGGTGATTAGATCAGGACTGTACAATCTCACGAATACACCTTTAACCGGCGTATTTCTCGAAGGCAGTCAGGAAGCCATTTGGCAGATCCCCGCAAATCAGGGGTTTTACGGTGTATCAGATGCGCAGCGTTTTATTCCTTATTCTCCGGGCGCTATCCCCAACTACATATTAGCAACATCCTTACTAACCGCTTTTGAGACTGGAGATAAACGTTTGCAGGACTGGGTAGGCGCCACCACTCTAAATGGTACAACTATGTACTATCCGTATAAATATAAAAATGTATCGGCAAGCAGTACACCTACTGAAGATCAGATGATATTGAGATTGGCTGAGATGTACCTGATCCGTGCCGAAGCGGCAGCACATCTGAACCGCCTTACTGAGGCTTTGGCAGATGTGAATATCATACGTACCCGGGCCGGATTAGCCGCCAGTACCGCAGATCCGGCATCGCAGACGGCCGTATTAAATGCTGTTATGCACGAACGCCAGGTGGAGCTTTTTTGTGAATGGGCCAACCGCTGGTATGATCTGAAAAGGACCGGAACAGCGCAAACTGTGCTTAGTGCAGTAAAGACAGGCTTTAGCGCGAATGCTGCGTTATATCCCATTCCGCAGGCACAGATACAATTAAATAATCAACTCATCCAGAATCCGGGGTATTAAAGCATCCATTTACTGATAATAATTCGCGTCCAGGGTATTATACATACCCGGGGATGGTGACCTTTATTTACATGCAAATTAAAATATCATATGAAAAGGAAGAATTTATTAAGCGGCGTGCTGCTTATTCCATTGTCTTCGCTCAGCTTAACAGCAGGGGCTCAGAATACCATACTTTCCGGCCATCTGAAGGGTTTATCCGGCGCAAGCGTTGAAATTAGTTACAGAAAGGACGGTGCATTCAAAACGGATACGATCGCCTCCGTTAATGATAGTTTTACCTGGAAGGCCAACTTAAGTGAACCGCAGTTAATTGGGATGACAATAAACCACAACGGTAATTTCTTTTATGTAGAGCCAGGGCATATCAGGCTTACCGGCGTAAAAGATTCTACGGAATCCTTCATCATAACCGGTTCTCCAACGCAGCAGGATGCGCATACATTAGGCATGTCTCTTGAAAAATTGACAGATCAGGGAAATCTGCTACGTGCCGGGTTTAAGGGCGGATCTGCAGAAGAGAAAGCAGTATTGGAACAGCAACTGAATGATCTTGAAGAGCAAAAGAAGAGCGTGATAGATCAATTTATAGCCGGCCATCCTAAAAGTTTTTACAGCCTGTGCCTGATAGAAGGGCGCACTTCGTTTGCTACCGGTTATAATGAGATAAAACCCTTGTATGACAAGCTTGATAAGTCAGTAAAACAGACGGAATCGGGTAAAAAACTCGCCCAAACGCTGGACCTATTGAAAAAAAGCCGGCTGGGAAAACAGATGCCGGATTTTATGCAGCGTGATACCACTGGGAAACCCGTGCAGTTCAGCAGTTTTAAAGGGAAATATGTACTGGTAGATTTTTGGGCCAGCTGGTGCGGGCCCTGCCGCGCGGAAAACCCCAATGTGCTGAAAGCTTACAATGCATTTAAAGACAAAGGATTTACTGTTGTTGGCATTTCACTGGATGATAAAGCAGCCAACTGGAAAAAAGCGATCCGCGATGATAAAATGCCCTGGGTACAACTATCAGATCTGAAAGGATGGAAGAATGAGGTATCTGCCGATTTTGGCATACAATCCATCCCCAGTAACCTGCTGATCGATCCGTCCGGAAAAATTGTGGCGAAGAATCTCAGAGGCGCCATGCTGGTCGATAAACTAAAAGAATTATTGAATTGATCATTTCTGAAAAACAAAAAATGAATATCAGCTTTCGCATAACATCACTGACAATACTGGTATGCATATCACTTGCATCATTTGCGCAAATGCCAGCCAAACAGGAGGAAGATCTGCCACTTGACCCTGCGGTACGTACCGGTAAATTGCCTAACGGTTTTACCTATTATATCCGGCATAACGAAGAACCTAAGAACCGGGTAATATTTTACCTGGTTAATAAAGTAGGCTCGATATTAGAAACCGATGAACAGCGTGGCCTTGCACACTTTATAGAGCACATGGGTTTTAACGGCACCACACATTTTCCTAAAAATGAACTGGTCAATTATCTGCAAAAATCGGGGGTAAGGTTTGGGGCCGATCTGAATGCTTACACCAGTTTTGACGAAACAGTTTACCAGTTGCCACTACCATCTGATCAACCAGCGCTGTTGCAGCAAGGATTGCAGATCATGCGGGATTGGACGCATGAAGCTATACTGGACCCGGTGGAGATCAATAAAGAACGTGGTGTTGTGCTTGAAGAAAAACGCCTTCGTAAAGGCGCCGGCCAACGCATGCGCGATGTATATTTTCCTTTGATCCTGAACCATGCCCGTTATGCTGACCGGCTGCCTATTGGCGTGGACACTGTGTTGAATTATTTCAAACCGGCTACTCTGAAAGCCTTTTACCAGGATTGGTACCGGCCCGACCTGCAGGCGCTCATTGTGGTAGGTGATATCAACGTGGATGAAATGGAGAAAAACATCAAAGCCAAATTCAGCGATCTGAAGAACCCGGTGAAAGAAAAAACAAGAACCATTTATAGCATTTCGCTGACCGGGAAGAACCAGTTCATTACGGTGACCGATCCGGAAAATAAGGCGACCTTCGCACAGATCCTGATCAAACATCCGGAAGAAAAATTAAGGAGTGCTGCCGACTATCGTAACTACATCATCCGTTCACTATTCAACGACATGCTTAGCGCGCGTTATGGGGAAATAACAAGACAAGCGGATCCACCTTATATTAACGGAGGCGCAAGCATCACTAATTTCATCAACAGCCTGGATGTTTATTCCGCTAATGTAACAGCCAAACCCGGCGGGCTGGAAAAAGGGCTGAAAGCGCTATGGCGGGAAACCCTAAGGACGGACAGATTCGGCTTTACCG
>JGI24740J21852_10000418_pt1 | contig 18152 bp, 17 predicted proteins | sample KBSCornC6_FD_21852 | JGI IMG/M metagenome (IMG submission 21852) | reverse complement strand
GACATCTTGACGTTCGCCAGATCGACGCCCGTCCCATCCGCCTTCACGCGCGGCTTCACATTATAGTCAATCACCCGCTTCACGGGCACAAGGATCTTCATGGTTCCACCGTTGTTTTTGATGACAGCTATTGATGCGATCAGATGTGGATGGCGTGTCCCGCAACCTTGAGCGATGCCTCATGAAAAGCCTCGCCAAGGGTTGGATGCGCATGCACGATGCCAGCTATATCTTCGACCACCGCCCCCATTTCGATAGCTGTGGCGAAGGTCGAGGCCAGTTCGGAAATATGCGCTCCGACAGCTTGGACTCCCACGATGCGGTGATCAGACGTGCGCGCCACCACGCGGACGAAGCCCCCCTGATCACCGGCATCCATCGTCAATGACCGCCCATTGGCGGAAAAGGGGAATGTCGCGCTGACCGTATCGGGCGCGTCCGGCCCCACCCCCACGCTCACGATTTCGGGCGACGTGAAGCACACCGCAGGGATCGCAACGGGGTCGAACCGCCGTCTGGCACCGGCGATGACTTCAGCTACCAGTTCACCCTGCGCCGAAGCCTTATGCGCGAGCATCGGCTCACCCACGAGATCACCGATCGCCCACACATTGGCTGTGGAACTGGCGCAGTGATCATCCACCTTCACGAAGGGACCGGCCATTTCCAGCCCCATCTCCTCCAGACCCCAACCTTCGGTAAGTGGCTTACGCCCCACTGTCACCAATATCCGATCCGCCTCGATCAATTGTTCGCCGTCATCCACGGTCACGATCAGTCCTTCGTCGACCTCCGCCTTGGCGGCGGTGCCGAGCAGAAGGCCGATGCCCAGCTTCTCCAGCGACCGCCGGACCGGCTCGGACAGCTTGGCGTCATATTGCGGCAAGATGCGATTGGCCGCCTCGACCACAGACACGGATACGCCCAGTTTCGCAAAGGCAATGCCCAATTCAAGGCCGATATAGCCCGCACCCACTATCGCGAAACGGCGTGGCAGTTCGTCGAGCGAGAGCGCCCCGGTCGAGCTGATGACCTTGCCGCCGAAGGGCAGGAAAGGCAGCTCGACAGGCAAGGATCCGGTCGCAAGCACCACATGCTCGGCACGGATGACGGTTTCCCCTTCCTCAGTCTCCACCGTGCAGCTTTTCGCATCGGTGAAGCGAGCCCAGCCCTGCACCACTTTTACGCCCGCCCGCTTGAGCAGGGCCGCGACACCACCGTTCAGCTGATCGACGATGGAGTCCTTCCAGCCGACCATCGCCGCGAAATCGAGCGAGGGGGAGGCCGCAAGGCTGATTCCATAGCGCGACTGCTGCGCTGCGGCAGTCATCGCTGCAAACTCATCCGCCGCGTGGATAAGCGCCTTGGACGGAATGCAGCCACGCACAAGACAGGTGCCGCCCAGGCGCTCGCCCTCGACCAGCACCGTATCCAGGCCTAGCTGGCCACAGCGGATCGCCGCCACATAGCCCCCCGGCCCGCCGCCGACCACGAGCACCTTGGGATTGAGAATTTCGGGCATGTTTCAGTCCATAAACAACAGAGCGGGACGTTCCAGCAGGCGCTTGAGCCGCTGCACGAACAGGGCGGCGTCATAGCCGTCGACGATGCGGTGATCGAAAGAGGAAGAGATGTTCATCATCTTGCGGATCGTGACCGCTCCGCCCTGCACCACCGCCCGCTCCACCAGCTTGTTCGGGGCGATGATCGCGACCTCCGGCTGATTGATGATCGGTGTGGTGACGATGCCCGCCAGCGGCCCCAGCGATGTCAGCGTGATGGTCGATCCCGACAATTCATCCCGCTTCGCCGTGCCGTCCCGTGCAGCCGCGCTCAGGCGACCGATCTCACTGGCGCAGTTCCAAATATCTCGCGCTTCGGCATGGCGGATGACAGGCACCATCAACCCGGCGGGCGTCTGCGTCGCCATGCCGACGTGGACGGCGGCAAATTCCTTGAGAACCCCCTTTTCATCGTCGAAATGCGCGTTGATATGGGGAAAATCGGGCAAAGCCTTCGCCAGCGCCGCGATGAAGAAGGGCAGCAAGGTCAGCTTAGGCTGTCCCGGTTGGCGATGGGCATTGAGGTCGATTCGCAGCACGTCGAGTTCGGTGAGGTCACATTCCTCGACATAAGCGATGTGGGGAACGCGGCGCTTGGTGTCCTGCAATTTCTGCGCGATTTTGCGGCGCAGGCCGATGATCTGGCGTTCCGCGACGCCTTCCCTGGGCGCCCTGCCCGCCGCCGGTGGTGCGGCGGCGATCGGGTTGGCGATATACACATCCAAATCGTCCGGCGTGATCCGGCCGCCCGGTCCGGTTCCGGGGACGAACTGGAGGGGAATCCCCAGCTCGTAAGCGCGACGCCGTGTGGCAGGCGCGGCAAGCGGCGCATCGCCGATCGCACGGCTGGTGAAGCCGGGCTGCTGTGCGCGCTGCGGCTGGCTCGATACTGCCGACTCGGCCCTCGCAACAGGTGCAGGCGGCGCCGCGTCAGAGGTGGCTCTGGGCTCGTAGACTAGCGCAGGAGCCGAAACGGCGCCCGCCTTTTCCGTGACGTTGCTCGCGCCTTCAACCTCGATTTCGACCAGCACCGAGCCGACAGGCTTCATCTCGCCCACCTGGCCGTGAATAGCCAGCACGACGCCATCGACGGGCGAGGTCATGTCGACTGTCGCCTTGTCCGTCATCACATCGACCAGGCTCTGGTCTTCCTTGACCTGGTCGCCTGGCTTGACATGCCAGACGACGACCTCCGCCTCGGCAACGCCTTCTCCCACATCGGGCAGATGAAAGTGATAAAGCCCCATTTTCAGTCCTCCAGGACGCGCTTGAGCGCGGCTGCCAGCCGCGCCGGGCCGGGGAAATAATCCCATTCGAACGCATGTGGATATGGCGTATCCCATCCTGCCACACGCGCGATCGGGCTTTTCAGATGATGAAAACAGCGTTCCTGGATCAGCGCCGACAATTCGCCGCCAAAGCCGCCGAAACGCGATGCTTCGTGCAGAATGACGCACCGCCCGGTCTTCTTCACGGACGCGACGATCGTTTCCACATCCAGCGGCACGATCGAGCGCAGGTCAATCAGTTCGGCGTCGACGCCGCTATCCTCAATTCCCGCCTTGCCGACATGAACCATCGTACCATAGGCAAGCACGGTCGCCGCGACGCCTTCCCGCACGACGGCGGCCTTGCCCAGCGGCACGGTGTAATAGCCTTCGGGCACCTGAGCGCTCGACTCGTCGGCCCAGGTCTTGAGCGCTTGGTCATGCCGGCCGTCAAACGGCCCGTTGTAGATACGCTTGGGTTCAAGGAAGATGACGGGATCGTCATCCTCGATCGACGCCAGAAGCAGCCCCTTGGCATCATAGGGATTGGAAGGAATAACGGTCTTCAATCCGGTGATGTGGGCGAAGATCGCCTCGGGCGACTGGCTGTGCGTTTGGCCACCGAAGATGCCGCCGCCATATGGAGAGCGGACAGTGATCGGTGCCCAGAACTCGCCGTTCGACCGATAGCGTAGGCGCGCCGCTTCGCTCACCAGCTGATCGAAGGCCGGCAGGATATAGTCAGCGAACTGGATTTCAGGGATGGGCCGGAGCCCATAGGCACCCATGCCAATGGCGGTCGCGATGATCCCGCCTTCGGATATGGGCGCATCAAAGCAACGGGTCAGACCGTGCTTGGCCTGCAATCCTTCCGTCACCCGAAACACGCCGCCAAAAAAACCGACATCCTCACCGAAGACCAGGGTGTCGGGATCATTGGCGAGCGCTACGTCCAGCGCCGAATTGAGCGCCTGGATCATGGTCATCACGGCCATGTATCAAATCCCCAATTCGCGGCGCTGCTCAATGACGCGCCAGTCGGGCTGCTTGAAAACGCCCTCGAACATTTCTTTGACGCTGGGCTTGGACTTGCCGAGCGTTCCGACCGCCTCTGCCGCTTTCACCGCGCCCTTGACCTCCTGCTCCAGTTCCGCCGCCAGGGCTTCGTGGCGGGCCTCATCCCAGTCGCCGATCGCAATCAGATGCTGCTTCAGCCGGTCGACGGGGTCGCCTAGCGGCCAGTGCACCGGCTCATCGGAGGGGCGGTATTTGGTGGGATCATCGCTGGTGGAATGACCCGATGCGCGATAGGTGAACAATTCGATCAACGTCGCCCCCTTGTTCGACCGCGCTCGTTCCGCAGCCCATTGCGTAGCTGCCCAGACGGCCAGGAAGTCATTGCCATCGACGCGAAGGCCTGGCAGGCCATAAGCGAGCGCCTTGGCTGCAAAGGTGGTCTCCTGCGCACCTGCAATGCCCGCAAAGCTCGATATGGCCCATTGGTTGTTGGTAACGCACAGGATGACCGGCGCATGATAGACGCTGGCGAACGTCAGCGCTTCGTGGAAATCGCCCTCGGCTGTCGTGCCTTCCCCGATATAGGCGAGCGCGATCTTGTCGTCGCCCTTGTAGGCGGACGCCATCGCCCAGCCGACCGCATGGCCGAACCGGCTGCCAACATTGCCCGAGAGAGAGTAGAAGCCATATTCCCGCGCCGAATAAAGGATGGGAAGCTGCCGCCCCTTAAGCGGATCCTCTGCATTGGAGAAGATCTGGTTGGTCAATTGCGTCAGGGGATAGTCGCGCGCCATCAGCCAGGACAGCACGCGATAGGTGGGAAAGCACATGTCCCCCGCGTCAAGCATCATCGACTGAGCAGCGCCGATCGCCTCCTCCCCCGTCGACTTCATATAGAAGCTGGTCTTGCCCTGCCGATGCGCACGGAAGAGCCGATCATCGAAGGCGCGTGTCAGCATCATGGCGCGTAGCCCCCGGATCAATACCGAAGGCGTGAGCCGCGGATTCCATGGCCCCTGTGCTTCGCCCTCATCGTCCAGCACGCGAATAAGCTCATAGGGCAAGTCGCGCATCAGATGCTCGGCCTCTCCGCTGTCGGGCCGCCGTACTGCGCCGGGCGCCGAAAGGACGAGGTTGCTGAAATCCGGTTGGTCCCCGGGACGTGACGGGGGTTCGGGAACATGCAGCCGAAGACCCTGGGAATTTTTCATGGACGCCGGTCAACCTTCAACATGGGGTTAATCTCCGGATGATGCTCCAGCAGGATCGAAATTAAAATTTCTCTCTTCGCCCGTTTCGCGATAAATAATGCAATTTTATCCTACATATCTGAGATTTTTTAGGAGACTTTACCGTGGATCGGCTTGATCGAAAAATCCTTTCGGCTCTTCAGCAGTTCCCTGAAATGTCGGTCGTGGACATCGCTGCGCACGTCGGCCTGTCTCACACGCCGTGCTGGCGACGGATCAAGAAGCTGGAGGAAATGGGTGCGATCAGGGGCAAGGTCGTTCTTCTCGACGCGCAACTGCTTGGCCTGACGGTTGATGTCTTTGCCCAGCTAAAGTTGAAGCAGCATGACGAGGAAACTCTGAACCGCTTCGAGACGGCGGTCCGGGACCGAAGCGAGATCGTCGAATGTTTCTCGATGAGCGGTGACAGCGATTATCTGATCCGGATCGTCATCGACAGCATAGCCTCTTACGAGACATTTTTGAAAAAGGTGCTTCTGCATCTTCCCGGCGTGGGATCGATCAATTCCAATTTCGCCCTCGGATGCGTCAAGATGACGACAAACCTGCCGATCACCTCTTGACGGGGGTCGGAGAGGACTGGCCCGTCAGGACCAACGTATAAAGTTGGCTGAGTTCTTCGCGGCGCCGGGCTGCTTCACGTACTTCCATCGCATAATAGCCGACCTGATGGTAATAAGTGACCCGGGCTCTTACCAACGCTTCATCTTCGGCAAAGCCGAAGTCCTTGAACAGCTTCTGCAAGGCCTCCACGCGCCGGTTGTCCACCTCATGCACCGCCTGCTGAACCTTCACATCGGTGCGCGCCCAGTTGCGGATCGCCGTGTCGTAATCCGGGCTATATTCCTGCTCGTCAATCCACAGGCGCACCAACCGCTCGAACCGCTCGGCAGGTGATCCAGGTCCCTTCAGCGCCTCAAGGATAGGGGCGCTATTCGTGTTCTTCCAATCCTCCAGCAGGGCGTCGAGCAAGTCGCCCCGGCTCTTGAAACGCCAGTAGAAGCCGCCACGGGTTACACCGCACTCGCGGGCGAGGCGATCGATCTTGACCGAATTCACCCCTTCCTTGAGGAGCATCGCCCGCGCCACATCGATCCAGTCCTGGGTCGACAGTCCTCTTCCCTCGTCATTGGTCGTTTCGACCGGGAGCTTGCTCACCTGTATTCCCTTCGATCTGACGCCAACCGGGGCATTTTCCGCTGAAAGAAGCTATCCCAAATGCCTCGCCACCGCTCTTCGAGCAAGCGCTTTCCAAGCTGTGACAAAAGCGATATACACATATGTATGGCGCAGGAAAGCACCAGGGGAGTCGGGTGTGCTGGCTGAAACCACATCAAGGGATGTCGCCTTGCACCGGCAGGATGGACGCATTCTGGGATCATTCCATACGGATTGGTCAGATCGAGCGCCCCCCTCCATAGGCAGCATCATCGAAACGGGCGGTATGCGGACGGTAAGGATGACCGTCGACCGCGACGACGCTTCGGGCACTTGCGAATTTGTGTCGCTCGAACCCGGGCTGTTTCTGCTCACGCTCGACGTGGCGCTGCCGCAGGGCATGGCGCTCAATCTGGTGGGCGAGGATCTGATCGAATTTCATTACCGTGTTTCGGGGTCGATCTCGCTGCAGGGAAATTGGGGCGACGTGATCCAGGACCGGCCTTCGATGCTTTTGTGGCACCAGCCCCAGGGCCATGACGATGTTTGGGAGGAGCTGGGCTCCGCTGACATGAAGCGCGAAGTGTCTGCCACCCTCTATTGCAAGCCGGAATGGCTAGGACGACTGATAGGCTATGAATCGGCGCTTCTGCCCGACGACTTGCGCCGAATCCTCAACCGGCAGAGCACTCTGCCGACGCACCGGGTCCTGCCGCACCTGCCGGAAACGTCGAGCATCATCCATGCGATTTTAAACGACAAGGAATCTGGTCCGCTGCGGCTGGTGAACATGAAGGCGCGCGGCTACGAACTGCTGGCCTGCGCGCTCCGATCAGCAGCTTCTGACAGCCCTCCGTCCCGCCCCCTTTCCGATCGCGATGTCAAACGCATTGATGACGCTCGGGAAATTCTCGAGCGCGAGTTCATCCACCCCCCCACGATGCAGGCCCTCGCCCGCCGCCTCGGCCTGAACGTCAATAAGCTTTGCAACGGCCTCAAGGCGCGTCACGGCGCGACCGGCCAGCATCTGATCCGAGCGGCGCGACTGAGGCGAGCCTATGAGTTGCTACAGTCATCAGACCTCCAGGTGAGCCAGGTCGCCTATGCCGTGGGCTATGCGCATCACAGCACCTTCACGGCTGCCTTCGTCGAACGGTTTGGTATTTCGCCCAAGGCCTTGGCCGCCAACCGGAACATGAGCCGAAACTGACCCGTACCCAAGCCGACCGTCCCACATCAGCCCCCACACCGTCAGAATCGAAATGACGCGTGTCATTCGCGCGGATGTGACCGGGTCACGACATGGTCCACTCGGCCTAATTTTTTGTGGCGCGCGCCTAAATAAAGGCCGCACGGCTCTCTGGAAGATTTGATAGCAAAAGCCATTCAATAATGGCGGCCGGTGGGATGATGACCTTTCAGAGGCGATTTTGCATCCCCCGCGGCGGCCAGAGCGTGGAGCTTGGCGGTTTATGATTTCTCATTGCAAAGTAGCCGTTATCGGGGGCGGCGTCGTCGGCTGCAGCGTCCTCTATCATCTGACCAAATTGGGCTGGAAGGATGTTGTCCTGATCGAACGCAAGGAGCTGACTGCAGGATCGAGCTGGCACGCCGCCGGTGGCTTCCACGCGCTCAACAGCGACCCTGGCGTCGCTCGCCTGCAATCCTACACCATCGCGCTTTACAAGGAGATCGAGGAACTGTCCGACCAGAGCGTCGGCATGCACATGACCGGCGGACTCAACATCGCCGCGACTCAGGAGCGGTGGGATTTCTTGCGCGCCGACCAGGCACGGCATCGCGTGCTGGGCATCGACACCGAGTTGCTTGGACCTGCCGAGATCAAGGATATGTGCCCACTGATCGACGTCGCCGACGTGTACGGCGCGATCTACGATCCGCATGAGGGCCATGTCGATCCCTCGGGCGCGACTCATGCTTATGCCAAAGCAGCGCGCGCCAATGGTGCCCAGATCTATCGCCACACCCGCGTCATGGATCTGCAGCCCACTGGCAGGGGTAGCTGGCGCGTCATCACCGACCAGGGCGAGATTGAAGCCGAGCATGTCGTGAACGCCGCAGGCCTGTGGGCGCGCGAAATGGGCAACATGGTTGGCGCGCGGCTGCCGCTGGTCCCAATGGAACATCATTATCTCGTGACCGAAGACATCCCCGAGGTGTTGGCGCAGGAAAAGGAACTGCCGCTCATTCTCGATCTCGACGCCGAAATATACATGCGCCAGGAACGCGGCGGGATGCTGGTGGGCGTTTATGAAAAGGATGCGCGGCCTTGGGCGGTGTCTGGGACTCCCTGGGACTATGGCGAGACCGAACTGCTGCCCCCCGACCTGGAGCGCTTGACCGAAGAACTCATCCGCGGCTACCAGCGTTTTCCAGCCGTCGCGGAGGCAGGCATCCGGCGGATCATCAACGGCCCCTTCACCTTCACCCCAGACGGCAATCCGCTTGTTGGCCCAGTTCCGGGCATCCCCAACTACTGGTCGGCCTGCGGCGTGATGGCCGGCTTCGCGCAGGGCGGCGGCGTTGGTCTGACCCTCGCCCAATGGATCATCAATGGCGAACCGGAAGGCGACATCTACGCGATGGATGTGGCGCGTTTCGGCGACTATGCAACCCCGACCTATGTCATAGACAAAGCAAAGGAATTTTACTCCAACCGCTTCCGCTTGGCCTATCCCAACGAATATTGGCCGGCCGGTCGCGTTCATCGCACCAGCGCACTCTATGACACGCTCAAGGCACAGAATGCGGTGTTCGGCGTCAGCTACGGTCTGGAAACTCCCCTTTACTTCGCGCCCGAGGGAGATGAGCCGGTCGAAACACCAACCCTCAAGCGCTCCAACGCCTTCCCTGCGGTCGCGCGGGAAGTGGCCGCGGTACAGCGCTCGGTGGGCATTTTCGACAGCTCCTCGTTCGGCAAATATGAAGTGACTGGCAAGGGTGCCGCCACCGCGCTGGACAAGATCCTGGCCAGCAAGTTGCCCGCCCCTGGACGTTTGCGCCTCGCCCCGCTGCTCTCGGACAGCGGGCGACTGATGGGCGACCTCACCGTCATGCGGCTGGAAAAAGAGCGCTTCATTCTCTTCGGCTCGGGTTATCTCCAGAACTGGCACGGCCGCTGGTTCGATACTCATCTGCCCAAGGATGATGTGCAGTTCCGCAACGTGACCGACCAGATACAGGGCGTTGCGCTGATGGGTCCCAATGCGCGGACGCTGCTGCAACGGATAACCGACATCGACCTGTCGAAATCCTCCTTCCCCTTCATGACGGTGCGCCCGGCGCATGTCGGTTTCGCCCCGGCATTCATCGCCCGGCTCTCGCTTACCGGGGAGCTGGGCTTCGAAATCTATGCCGACGCTGTCTATATTCGCTCGATCTACAACAGCCTTCGCAGCGCCGGAAAGGATCTTGGCCTCGTCAACTTCGGCATTCATGCCCTTAATTCCATGCGTTTGGAAAAGGGTTTCGGCATCTGGTCGCGCGAATTTAGCCGGGATTTCACCGCCGCCGCTTCGGGCCTCGACCGCTTCGTCGATATCAACAAGCCTGATTTCATCGGCAAGGCGGCAACGTTAGCCGAGCAGCAGAGTCCTCCGGAACAGTTGCTCGTAACCTTCGCTGTCGATACCGTCGATGCTGATCCGGCCGGTTACGAACCGATCTGGCATGACGGGGTCCATGTCGGCTTCGTCACCTCCGGCGGCTACGGGCATCGCATCGGCGCAGGCGTGGCAATGGGCTATATCAACCGTGATCTTATCCACGCGCAGAGCGGCTTTGAGATTTCGATATTGGGTGAGCGGCGCCCAGCCAGGCTCTCGCTCGAGCCGCTTTACGATCCCACCGGGGCGCTGGCGCGCGGTTGAGGGCAGGCCAATTCCCTTGCTGCGGGCGTCAGGGAAAAGAATGCACGGTTGCAATCAGACTGGGTTTTGTTGGAAGTGCCAACCCCATCATTGATGAACGTCGAAAGTTAACAGTGTCATGGCATCGTCAGGTTCAATGGTCGAAACACAGCGAAACCCAGGGTTGGCCGCCTTCATCGCGCTAGTGCTGGCCGTGGGCATCGGCAACGGCCTTGCCCATTTCGGAACCTCCTCGATGCCGTTCCAGGTTGGAGCGGTCATGGACGGCCGCCACCTCAGCGCCACGCAAGGCGGCATATTCGGCTTTTTCGAGGTCGGATCGCTGGCCCTGATCATGCTTGTCCTCTCCCCTGTGATTGATCAGTTCCGGCCCATGCGTATCGGTCTGGCCGGCGCGGGGCTGAGCTGCGCTGCGCATCTTCTGATGTTCGTCTTCGATCCCGGTTTCCCGGTGCTATGCACGCTCGCGGCTGCGGCAGGGGCCGGCTACGGCCTCCTCTACGCCGCGGTCATCACCGGGGCGTCCGGCTCGCACAATGCGGACCGCATATATGCTTTGGGCAGCAGTGCGACGCTGCTTGTCATCGTGTTGCTCATGATGACGCTACCTTTTGCCGGCCAAGCGTTCGGCCCGTTCGGTATTTTCCTGGGCATGAGCATCATATTGTTGTTCTCAAGCCCATTCCTGATCGGCTTCAAGGGGATCGCGCCGCACGTGAATCTTCAACAGCGGGGGTCAGTGTTGCGGCAAGGCGGGGCAAAACCCCTGCTCATCCTCTGGTCGCTATTCTCCTTCGGCACGGGTGCGCTCTGGAGCTTCGCCGAACGCATCGGCCGCCACATCGATCTTCAGCCGGAGGCCATCGGTTTCATCTTGTCCGCCAGCACCTTTTGCGGTCTCGCGGGCACCTTTGCCGCCGCGATGACGGCGGGGCGTGTCAACCGGCTGTGGGCGATAGCGATCGGCTTGGTGGGTTCCGGTGTGGGCTGCGCCATCCTGGGGGTATCGGCCTCCATCGTCGCTTACTCCTTGGGCGTGCTGCTCTACTGGATCTTCTACATGTATCTTTATGCCTATCTGCTCGGCACAGCGGCAGCACTCGATTCGTCAGGCAGGATCGGCACGGCGGGCGGCGGCTGCGAACGGCTGGCCTTTGCTCTGGGGGCTCCGGTAGGAGGGCTGGTGGTGGACTACTCGTCGTACGCGCTGCTGGGCATCATCGCGGCAGCACTGTGCATCGCCGCACTGCCTTTGTGTCTACCCAGTCTGAAAGCGGCGCTCGCGCGATCAGACGAGGACAACCGTAAATCGGCTCCCACTGGGTGATTGGTTAAGTGTCGAAACACGGGATCTGGTCTCCGCGGCGAATCCACTTCGTTCGCCGGTGAGATTGGGTGAAACTCTCCAGGAACAAAGCCGCTCTATTCCGAACGTTCGATGAATGAGATCTAGTCAGCAGATAGTGGAACGGAGCACAGGCAAAGCGGAATGAACACTTCTACTCCCGTCAGCCTGCCTAGCGCGACGAATGCCCACGGTGCGATGCAATGCGATATCGTGGTAACCGGGTTGAAGGTGATGGCTGACATAGGGGCCTATGCTGCGGAGAAAGGAGTCTTGCAGCCATTGTCCATAACGGCCACGCTCTCAGTCATTCCGCCGAACGACGATGAACTTGGAGAGGCATTTGACTATGCGCAGATCTGTGAGTTTGCGACAACTTTAGCCACGCAGCGTATCAATCTGATCGAGACGTTCGCGCGCAGGCTGGCTGAGATNTGCTTGCGGCACGATCTCGTGCTCGGAGCTGTTATCGAGATTGATAAGCCACAGGCTCTACCCGGATGTGTTGCGGGCACCGTCTTTCGCCTAAGCAAGCAACTTCCACGGCAATGAAAACCAATGAACATTTGCGCTCGCAAGCCCCATCGGGTTGGAACGATGCAGCAACTCACCCTGCATCCCCGCGCTACCCAATGCCCGACCTCACAACGCCCTTTGTCGTTTTCGACGATGTAAGAGCAGACGGCGAGGCTGTCCTCTACTCCGACCCGCATGAGATCATCGCTGCGCATACACTTGAAGAGATATTGCCAGCATTGATGCGCCTGCGTCGCGGAGTTGCCAAGGGCTCTCACGCAGCAGGCTACCTTAGCTATGAGGCGGGGTTCGCGTTTGAACAGCGGCTTCACCGCTATTCATTGAAACCATCCGGCATTCCCCTACTCTGGTTCGGTCTCTTCGGCGCTCCCAATCCAACGCGGATATCGCCATCGAAGCCAATCAGACCACCGTCGCGCTCCGAATATTGGCAGCCACAGATCGAGCAACACCGCTACATGCGGGACGTTGGTCATATACTATCTCTAATTGATGCGGGCGATTGCTACCAGGTCAACTACAGCTTTGATGCCCATTTTTGTTACCCTGGTGATCCGATAGAACTTTATCGAGAATTGCGGCTCGCACAAGGTGCCGGATGGGGAGGCATTCTATCTACTGGACAGCATACTTTGCTCTCCTGTTCCCCAGAGTTGTTCTTCTCACTCAGCGGCGGAACCATTTGGACGAAGCCCATGAAAGGAACGGCTAGCCGAGGTACGACGCCAAAGGAGGATGCAACTCGCAAAAGAGAGCTACGTGAAAATCCCAAGGAATGTGCCGAGAATTTGATGATAGTCGATTTGCTCCGGAACGACTTGTCCCGTGCAGCGGTTCCCGGGACGGTTAAAGTCACCGATTTATTCGCGATCGAAACCTATCCCACCATACATCAGATGACGAGTTCCATCCGTGCCGATATCGCTCCGAACCTTGACACGATTGACTTGCTGATGCGCCTGTTTCCTTGCGGATCGATCACCGGCGCGCCGAAGATCCGGGCGATGGAAATTATAGCGGAACAGGAGCAACGTCAGCGTGGCGCCTATTCGGGATCCATGGGTTTCATAACGCCCGACGGCCGCTCCGCATTTAATGTCCTGATCCGCACCCTTCAGTTTAAGGTCAGCGAGCAAGTTTTGCACTTCGGGGTAGGATCCGGCATCGTCAGGGATTCCGTACCGAAAGCAGAGTGGAATGAATGCTGCTGGAAGGCTCGCTTCCTATCGGGGGTTACATGAAGGAGTGCGGAATTGTTTTCCGATCTGACGCGGCGTCCCCGGAATGATATCGGTCTCGAAGGCAGATCTCGCCGTCACCAACGGAAGAGCGGACCATCCCAGTCCGCCCGAAAACGTTACGAAAACGAATCATTTTGACCTGCTGGCTGCATTCGATATGCAATCAGATCGTCGCAGGCATCGAGGGAGCTTGATTGATGAAATATGCTGACTCCAATCACGCGCTTTACCCAGCGGCTTCCAGCGACGAACGCACACCACCATTCGAGCGAACGCAGTTCTATCTCGCGGCCCAGGAGCCGATGCGCACGCATCTCGCCGACTTCATGCGATCGGATTTTTCATCGCCTTGGGCCTGGCGGTCCTGTCATTCCGCCTCGCATCCTGGTCCAACCGTGGCCACTGCCTGAGCCTGTTTGCAGTCTTTCCGGCCATTCAAATTCCCGTCGTCCTAATCATGGCCGTGCTCCCACGGCGAGAGGTGCCCAGCCAACAGCCTGATGCCGAGCGGATCCACCTAGCCGACGTGCTTCAGGGTATCATCGCCGGAGTGGCGATCATCGTGGCGGCCGTGCTGATCTCGGCGTTGACGGTCGGCGCCTATGGCGACGTTGAGGCGCTTCGTATCTCGCGGCGATGGAGTGTCCGGTCGCTCCCCGATCACGGCGTCCCCGCCATCAGCAGGATATAGGTGGAAGAAAACCATCCAGGCAGGGAATTTCCCGGGCGAGAGTTATGGACGGAAATTACGCCCATTCAGCTTCTGACCGTCACTCCCAGTAGCGACGATTAGCGTCGGCTTTTCCAATTCCGTTCTCAAAAGCGGACAGAGCGCAAAGTCCCACTCACAGCCATAAGCCGTCCGGCTGGGATCATCTAGTGCTGCCACCACGATGGGTTCTCCGGCATGACGCACTGCATATAGGCGTCAAAANGTGGGATCCTGAAGGCTGACTCGATCGGCAGGCGGATCGCGTCACCGGCAGAGCATTATCACGCGGCCCGACCGCGACGAATTCAAACAAGCGTTCAGCATAAAATTTGGCGCGCACCGTTGGGTCAGCAGGCGGTGCAACTGTTATGGCGTTGCTTCTTCCTGGGGGGTGTGCCCGGGCTCAGGACGTCCGCTTGACCTGGCTCGCGCGGCCCGCGTCATAGGTGGCGAGCCATTTGATGCGCACGAGATCGTAGAGGCTCGCGGGCAACATGCCGTAGGCCACAGTGCCGTCCTTGTCGCCGGGCACTGGCCGCAGGTCGGGGCCCGGCCACTGGAATCGATTGGCTTCGGTCAGGACAATCCACGAGCGTGAGTCATCGAGACCGAGGCGCACCTTGGTCCGCGTCGGGATCTCCACCGCAAGGCGGTCGTCAGCCGGCGGCGTGTGAGTGATTGGGAGCGCCGTCACTATCTGCTGGCCGTCCTTGGTCGTCGTGGTGAGCAGGACAGCGCAAGGCCGATCCTTTCTCCCATCTTCGACGCCAGCCTTGGCTTCATGACTCCAGAGAAACGAGCAACGAAATTACGAGACCGGGTACCGGGACTGGAAGCGGCATCAATGATCCCGGGTCTCGTCATCGAACTGGGCGGCCTCGGACGGTACGCGCGCGGCGGCGACGGCAGCGCGGTCGTCATCGTTGAAGTCGCTGAGAGTCATAACTTCGCGATCGCGGCTCTTGAGCCGTTGATACTCGGCGTGTGACATGAGGACCAGGCTGTCATGGCCATGATGGGTGATGGTAAGCGGGGCTTCGAGCGCTTGGCGGCTAATGCGACCGAACGACTTCGATGCCTCGACGGAACTGACAGAATGGGACATATCGATTCTCCTATCCGGAAAATACGTATTTTGGGGAGAAATTTCAAGCACCAATCGATCTGCGTCCGAAGGCACCTCGGCTGGTCACCTAATCCAACGGTAGCGAAGTAGAGATCCGCTCGCGCAAAGGCTGCGGCGGTTTCAAGGACATTCAGATGAACGTCCCGGCCGAAATCCCTTGTGCAACGCTGATCGATCGGTCGTCCAGACTTCGCTGCAGCGCTTCCCGGCCTGGAAAACGCTTTATAACGCCGAGCGCCGGGGCACGGTTGGTATCGGAAGAGAGTTCCTGCTTCATACGCAGAATATGGATCTTCTCGTCAAGTTCGCATAATCCGTCTTCACGTCTCTCACGCACCCTATGAAGCACATTGTCACGTGGGCTGCTCTATCGCATCTTGTCAGGAGGCTTGCGCTCTGGCGATTTCGGACCTTCCTGATCTTTGCTTTGTTGCTCCCTCGCGATCCGCACTCGCTCGACCGCATCCTTCAACACGCGATCAGGCACGGTTTCAATGGATGGTCGATCTTTCAGGAACGTACGAAGCTCCCGCGCAAGATCCTTGTCGCGGCGATCTTCCGAACCATCCAAACGGGCAGCAGCCCCTTCATATTGTTCTTTGATGCTGGCCCAACGCCGCTTCGCCTGAGCAACAAACGCCGGCGGCGTCGCCTTCCCGGTTGCGATAGCCAGGGCTTCCCGAGCCTGTCGCAAATCGGTTTCGGTCGGTTGCCTCGACACACCACGCCGGATTTTCTCCCGCATTTGCGCAAGCGCCATGCTCGTGCCAGCCCGCCCTGCCCCCGCGTCCAGCGCGGCGTCGCTTCACATTCGACACCGCGGCTGCGTAGGGCTTCAGCGAAGGCCTCCCGAAATTTGAACAGATCCTCCCGCCGGGGATCGAACCGCTTGCCGTCCATGCCCTCGGCCTCAACCGTCATATGCACATGCGGTCGCGGCGTGTCTGTGTGAAGCGCCATCAGATAATCATGATTGTCGCCCAGCATCCGCTCCGCTGTTTCGCGGACGGACTGCCTCACCGTCTCAGGGTCGGTGCCCTCCGGCATCGAAAAGACCATGGACACCGCGGACACCGTCGCGCGCTGGCGCCAATATAAGGTTTCGGACCATTCTTCCGCGAGCTGCTGGACATCCGCTTTATCCGTGAGCAGTTCGCCGTCGCGGGTTTNCAGCGCGATCTCACCCTTACGTCCAATATAGGCGAGGTGAGCACCAAGATGGTCGGCTCCCTTTTTGCGGCCCGTCACCTTCACCAGCACCTCGGGCGCTTTTCGAACGACGCGGGCCAGCACGGGACGGGCATCTGCACGGGGCGCCACCACCTGTCCTATATCCTTGCCGAACCCCTTCTGGTTCAGCAGGCGCTCGGCATATTTGAGATTGGGATCGCCAAACACACGCGGCTTGAAGGTCGGCTTCAGCACGCCCCACAGTTCATCCTCGCGCCCGCCGAACGACATCAGTCAGCGACCTTCCAATAGCTGAGGTCGCCGCGCAGGGCTTCACCCAGAGCGGCGATCTGGTCGTTGACCTCCTGACGCATCTCGATGATGCGCCGAAGCTCGCCTTCGATTTGCAGCCCATTGTCGGCCAGTGCGACCGCGTTGCCGGCACGCGTGGCCTGATTGAGGTTGCGGCCAATGCGCTGCAACTGCTTGCGCACCAGGCCGAGGCTCTCACGGAAGCCCGCGTCGACACTGCCTTTCAGACCAAGATGGCGGCGGGTCAGGGCCTTGACCCACCCTGCCCGATCCGTTCCGCGCTCGGCCGCCCGTGTTTCCAACACCACCATCTCGGCATCGGTCAGGCTGATGGTGACGCGGTTGGTGCTGCGCTCCGCTTGGGGTTGCACAAGTGGCGCATTGCCTGCCTGCGCAAGAACCTGAGCCAGGACGGATCGAAGCAGGGCGCTGCGCCCTCCCCTGCCCGCGGCCAGCGCGTCGAAAGCGTCGAGCGTGGCCCGGTCGAGCCGAAGGGTTAGGTGCGCTTTGCCATCCTGAGATGTGTTTGCAGCTGTCATCCTCGTCCCTTGTCCGTGATACCACTGTGTTACAACTGCGACCCTAACCCCTATCCTGCCACCATCAAAGCAACCTCTTAAAAAACCATGTGAATCTGTGGCCCGGGCCACAGTGCTCTACCATGGCCGGAACGCTTGAGAACGCGGAAAAGAAGGGGTGCGCAGATTTAGCGATCGAAGCGGACGAGGCGCGGCTGGTCTTCGCCGTCGAAGTGAATCAGCGCCTCAACAAGGCGGCCACTCTTGCCGCCTACAACAATGGCTCGTGACCCATCGGGGCACTCCGCTCCCGGGCGGGACCGCTTCGGCTTGGTTCGCCCTCCTGGTGCCGCGGGTATCGGGTGGGGTTCCTGAGATAGGTGCTGCACCGACGCAACGTTGCCAGCTTCATGATCAACTGACGGCATCGGCGCAGGGCGCGACAGGCTTTCGCAGCCAGCAACCGTGACCAGACCCGGAGGCGTGGCATCGAGAAACGCGATCACGGCGTCGGGATCGTTGGCGGCGGCTTTCATCAATGCAACAGCGCCGCGAACTGGAATATCATCCAGGCGGGCAGCTATGTAATCTGGCGCGGACGCGAGGCTATGCAGACGGGAGAGCCGCGCCCGGTCCCGACCGGTGGCGCGGGCGAGATCGACGATGCTCATTCCCGAAGCTACCTGATCGGCAACGAACGCGACCATGTCCTGTACGGACAGCTGTTCGCGCTGGTCGTTCTCGATGAACTGATCGATCCTGATCTGGCCAGCATCCAGAACTTCGCGGATGATGGCGCGGACGGATTGGCCGAGCTGCATGCACGCACGCCAGCGCCGCTCGCCGAACTGGATCATATAGCGCCCGTCTTCGTCCGCCGGCGCGACGATGATGGGCTGCAACTGCCCTCTGGCGCGGATGGTTTGGGCAAGTGCGTCGATCTCTTCCGGGCGGATCGCGCGGCGCACATTGTGGGGATCGGGATAGACCTGCTGCGGTTCGAGCAGCAGCACCCTCTCTTGGGCAGCAACTTCGTCCTTGGCGGC
>JGI24740J21852_10000416_pt1 | contig 18213 bp, 17 predicted proteins | sample KBSCornC6_FD_21852 | JGI IMG/M metagenome (IMG submission 21852) | reverse complement strand
CCCAAGCCCATGCCGCCGGGATAGGCCAGGGCGGCGAGGAAGAGGAGGGCCCCCGCCCCGGCCCCGGCGGCGATCCGTTCCGGCAGTGAAGAGGGGTCCGCGATTGCCGCGATGACGAGGCCGAGCAGCGCGGCGACAATCAGGATCCGGTTGGGGATGATTCGCTGCTCGAGGTCGGTCAGCGTCACCGCAACCAGGGTGCAGACGAAGACGAGGCCCAGCAGGATCTCGCCGAGGTCGCCGTGAAAGCGCAGCCCGACCGCCACGAACAGGGCAGCCAGCGTCACCTCGGTGAGGGGATAGCGGGCCGAGATCGAGGTGCCGCAACAGCGGCTGCGTCCACGTAATGCCAGCCAGGCAAAAATCGGGACGTTGTCCCGGGCGCCGATCTGCTCGCCGCATTGCGGGCAGAGCGAGCGTGGTCCGACGATCGATTCCCCGCGCGGGACGCGATGGGCGACCACGGTGACGAAGCTCCCCAGCATCGCCCCGGCGATCGCCGCCAGGATCAACCCTGCGGCGTTCATTCGGGATTTGGGTTGACGAAGTCGGACTGCAGCTCGTAATAGGAGCGCGTGTTCGTCACGTTGCCCGGCTTGCTTGGGAGGACGTCGATGACCACGCGTTTGTAGTTCTGCCCCGTTTTGCAGCTTTCCTTTTCGCTGTTCGTCCCGGTCGCGCAGTAGGCGGTGTCCTTGCGCCAGACCACGTAGCGATAGACCGTGACTTTCGTGCCTCCGACCGAGAAGGCACTGGAAGTCGGTTCCACTTCGCCGCTGCTGGAGACGACCATCGTCGCGAATTCCGAGCTCCCGCTCCGCTTCAGGTTGAAGGTCGAGCCGCTCACCCGGTTGTTCGGGTTGGACGTTTCGGTCGAGTTGACCGGGGTCGTCTTCAGGGCGATCTTTTCGAAGGGGAGCGCGCGGATCTTTTCCATTTCCCGCTGGGCGACGCTGAGCCCGACCTGAGCTTCGCGGCCGCGCTGGACGTTGTGGACGGAGGCGGAGAGCGTCTGGAATACGGCAAGGGAACCGAGCACGAGGATGAACGCCGCGACCAGGATCTCGATGATCGTGAACCCATCCTCTTCTCGGCGCAGCCGGTCGAGCACGTTCATCTCAATAGGACAGGTTGGTTGCGGAGTTCCGGAGCGCCGCACCGTTTTCGAGGGTGGTCGTGCCGCTCGAAGCGGGAAGCACCAATTTGACCGTGATGAAGGTCGCCGAGGTCGAGTTCGGGGTGTAGGTGAAGACGGACCCGCTGGAGAGGCCGGTGGCGACCGTAACTGCGCTTCCGCCTTCCGGGGTGCGCGTGCACTGGTACGTCGTTTTCGAGGTTTCTTTTTCGCACTTGTACGTGACGGTGCACTGAATCGCGGTTGCCGACGCGGAGGGACTGCTCGCGCAGCTGGTGGCGTGGACGTAGGTCTTGAATTTGAGTTCTTCCGCGCCCGCCACGGAGATCGTGCTTCCCTGACGAACGTCTTCCATTACCTTCCTGACCGCGGTGCGGGCCTGACCCACCTGATCCGCTCCGGTGGTGATCCGGGCCTGGTCCTTGACCGTCGAGATGAAGAGCGAGACGGTGGCCCCGGTGATGATCACCATCATCGTCGTCGCGACAAGCAGCTCGACGAGAGTGAACCCGCCCTCTGACTTCTTCGGGACGAAAGCTTTTCTTCCGATCGCGGCTAGACGTTTCATCTGACTTTCTCCGGGCCTTCAAACACGCGGGGCGGGCAAAGATGCCCGCCCCGCGAAGCTGCTCCTACGCTCGATCCTCCGAGCGCATCAGGCCTGACGGCTAGCCGTTGGCCCAGCTTTTGCCAGCGGGGCAGCCGCCGACTTTTTCTTCGGTGCAGGGGAACGTGACCGCGCCGTTCGATGCCCGTTTGATGGAGAAGGTCTGGGTCGCGGGCGACGAGGTGACCGTGATCAGGTAGGTGTTGCCGGCCGTCAATTCGGTCGTGGTGAAAGTGGCGCTGTTCAGCGTCGGCTCGATTTCTTTGAGCTTGGCTTCATTGCAGAGTTTGTATTCGCCGCTGTTTTCGGTGGCGCAGGTCTCCATCGCTACCTGAGCCGAGTGGGCGTACTCCTTGGCCTTCGCGTCGGCAGCCTTACCCTTCTGGTTGAAGAAGGCGGGCAGGGCGATCGCGGCGAGAATGCCGAGGATCAGCATGACGACGAGAAGCTCGATCAGCGTGAAGCCGGCCTCGCTGTCGCCGTTGAGTCGGGCACCGATCTTCGCCCGGAGATTCTGGAGCAACATAGGTACCTCCTAGTGGACCTATCGTTTGCGCCAGAGCCAGGGAAATCCGATTGGGCACCCGAGGCACTGGCAGTGACTTGTCCTGACCCTCATCGGCCCGATCCGCAGCGGCTTTAGCTTCTGCACCAGGAATTTCCAGGATCGGATTTTTTGACCTTTCGGGCGCGAAAAAGCCGCACCGCGAACTGCCAAAAATTGGGAAGGAAGAGCGTTCCAACGAGCCATGACCCGACAAACGTCCAGGGCCGGCCCGGTAATACGGATAGGTCAGCGAATCTTTTCGTAGATCGAGAAGATCGGCAGGTACATCGAGATCACGATGAAGCCGACCACGCCGCCGACGAAGCAGATCAGGATCGGCTCGATCAGCGAGGTGAGCGCTTTGACCTTGGCGTCCACCTCCGCCTCGTAGAAATCGGCGACCTTGGTCAGCATGTTCTCGAGCTGGCCGGTCTCCTCGCCGACCGCGACCATGTTGGCCACCATTGGCGGGAAGATCGGGTGCCGGGCAATCGGCGCCGCGATCGAGCCGCCGCGTTTGACGGAGTCGTAGACGTCCTCCATCGCTTCCTCGACGACGATGTTGCCCGAGGTTTCGCCGGTGATCTGGATCGCCTGCAGGATCGGCACGCCAGAGTTGACGGCGCCCGAGAAGGTGCGCGACCAGCGGGCCAGGGCCAGCTTCTGGACGACGTCGCCGATTTTGAACGGCAGCCGCAGCTTGATCCGGTCGATCGCCGCCCGTCCGTGATCGGTGCCGCGCCAGCGGAAACCCAGATACGCGAGCACCGCGAGGGTCGGGATGATCACGAACCAGTAGCCGGTGATCGCGTGCGAGGCACCGACCGTGATCTTGGTCATCATCGGTAGTTCGGCTTTTTCGGCCGGGTTTTCTTCGGCGAGTTCTTCGAAGATGCCGATGAAGACCGGGACGACGAAGGCGACGATCCCGATCATCGCCAGGACCGCGACGCTGAACACCAGCGCCGGGTACATCAGCGCCGATTTCACCTCGCGGCGCAGTTTGTCGAGTTTCTCGAGGTGCCAGGCCATGCGGTCGAGCGCCTCCTCGAGGCGACCCGACTGCTCGCCGGAGCGGACCATCGCCCGGTAGAGGCGGTCGAATACCTTGGGCCGCCGCTCCATCGCCTGGGCCAGCGAGGCGCCGGCCTCGACGTCGCGACGAACGCTGTCGATCGCCTCGCTGATCTCCTCCTGCTCGGTCTGCTCCTCAAGGGTCCCCAGCGCTCGCAGCATCGGCATGCCGGAGGCGACCAGGGTCGCGAACTGGCGCGAGAAGACCGCCAGCTCCCGCATCGGGATCCCTTTCAGCTTGCGGAAGAAGTCCTCGATTTTGACCGGCTCGGACTTCTCGGAGACGTCGAGGACGACGAGTCCGCGCTGACGCAGCTGCTCGGCGACCTGGGCCTTGGAATCGGCCTCGAGCTCGCCCTTGGTCGGCGCGCCCGAGAGGTCGACGGCCTCGAAAGCGAAGGTTGCTGCGCCGGCCATCGCCTACCCCATCCCCTGCGGCACGCCGGTCTGGTAGGCACCGTTCGTCTGCGGCGGCGCCGCCTCGCCGCCGCCCAGCAGGCGACGGAGCTCCTCCGGGACGGAGGCGCGCTGCTCGGCCAAGGCGTTGGTGATCTTGCCCGCCCGCACCAGGCGCGCCAGGTCGGCGTCCATGGTCTGCATCCCGATCGAGCCGGCGGTCTGGATCGCCGAGTAGATCTGGTGCGTCTTCGCCTCGCGGATCAGGTTGCGGACCGCCGGGTTCGGGACCAGCACCTCGCAGGCGACGACGCGACCGTTGCCGTCCGCGGTCGGCAGCAGCTGCTGGGTGACCACACCCTGCAGCGCCACTGACAGCTGGGTCCGCACCTGCTGCTGCTGCTCGGGCGGGAAGACGTCGATGATGCGGTCGACCGTCTGCGCGGTCGACTGCGTGTGCAGGGTGGCGAAAACGAGGTGGCCGGTCTCGGCCGCCGTCAGCGCGGTGGAGATCGTCTCCAGGTCGCGCATCTCGCCGACCAGGATCACGTCCGGGTCCTGCCGCAGGGCCGCCCGCAGGCCGAGGGCGAAGTCCGGCGCGTCAGCGCCCACCTCGCGCTGGTTGACGATCGAGCGTTTGTGCTGGTGCAGGAACTCGATCGGGTCCTCGATCGTGAGGATGTGGTCCTGCCGCTCGCGGTTGATCGAGTCGATCATCGCCGCCAGCGTCGTGCTCTTGCCGGACCCGGTCGGACCGGTGACGAGGACGAAGCCGCGCGGTTTGCGGGTGAACTCGTGCAGCACCGCCGGTACCCCGAGCTCCTCCAGCGTCGGCGTGCCCTGCGGCACGAGGCGGAGAGCGGCGCTGACCGAGCCGCGCTGCTGGTAGCAGTTGACGCGGAAGCGGGCGACACCCGGGATCGCGTAGGCGAAATCGAGCTGGTGCGCCACCTCGAAGCGCTTGCGCTGGTCCTCGCTGAGGATCCCGTAGACGACGTCGCGGGTCTGCTGCGGGGTCAGGGGGGCGTAGCCCTCCATTGGCAGCACCTTCCCGGACTCGCGCACCGCCGGCGGAAAGCCCGCCGTCAGGTGCAGGTCAGAGGCGCCGCGCTCGGCAACGTAGGTGAGGACGTCGGCGAAGTCGAAATGTCCCGGCTCGAGATTCATGCCGTCACCCTCAGCACCTCGTCGAGGCTGGTGACCCCCGCCCGCACTTTGACCAAACCGTCTTCGCGCAAGGTCATCATTCCCTCCTGTCGGGCGATCGTCCCGATCTCCGATTGCGGCGCCTGCTGCACCGTCATGTCTTTGATCCGCTCGGTCATCTGCATCACCGAGTAGAGGCCGACCCGGCCGCGGAACCCGGTCTCCGAGCAGCGCGAGCAGCCGACCGGTTCGTAGGCCTCCATGTCGGGCATCGCCCCCAGGCCGATCTCGGCGAGCGCCGCCTGCGGGATCACGGTGCGGCGCTTGCAGTTCGGGCAGAGGGTGCGGGCCAGTCGCTGGGCGACGATGCAGTCGAGCGCCGAGGCGGTGAGGAAGGACTCGATGCCCATCTTCGCCAACCGCGTGATCGTGCCCGGCGCATCGTTGGTGTGGAGGGTCGAGAGCACCAGGTGCCCGGTCAGCGCCGCCTCGATCCCGATCCGGGCCGTCTCGGCGTCGCGGATCTCGCCAACCATGATCACGTCGGGATCGGCGCGGAGGATCGAGCGCAGCCCCGAGGCGAAGGTCAGCCCGGCCCGTGGGTTGACGTTGATCTGGTTGATGCCGTCGATCTGGTACTCGACCGGATCCTCGACCGTGATCACCTTGCGCTCGACCGAGTTGAGGGTGCTGAGCGCCGCGTAGAGGGTCGTGCTCTTGCCGGACCCGGTCGGGCCGGTGACGAGGACGGCGCCGTAGGGGCGGCGTACGGCGGTCTCGAACGGCCCGCGCGCCTCCTCCCCCATACCGAGGTCGTCGAGCGTGCGCATCGCGTTGCGGGTGTCGAGGATGCGGATCGTCGCCCCCTCCCCGCGTTGCGTCGGCAAGGTCGTCACCCGCAGGTCGACCCGGCGCTCGTCGACGGTGACGCCGACGCGCCCGTCCTGCGGGACGCGCTTCTCGGCGATGTCGAGCTCGCTCATGATCTTGATCCGCGAGACCACTGCCGAGACCATCCGCCGCGGTACGTGCGCCGCCTCGTGCAGCACGCCGTCAATGCGAAATCGCACCCGCATGTCGTCGCGCTCGGGCTCGAAGTGGATGTCGGAGACCCCTTCGTCAACCGCCTGCCCGAGGATGCTGTAGACGAGTTTCACCACCGGGGCGTCCTCGGCGCTGGCGTGGAGGCCGCTGACGGCGTCGACATCGACCTGTTCCTGCTCGCGCTCGTCGTCCTCGGCCGCCTCGGAGACGGCGCTCTGCAGCGAGTTGAGCCTGCCGATCAGGGCGTCGATGTCGGTCGGGTCGGCGACGACCAGCCGCGTCTTCAGCCCGGTCGCCATCTGGATGTCGTCGGCGGCGAGGACGTTGGCGGGATTCGACATCGCGACCAGCAGCGTCTCCCGGTCCGCGTAGCCGATCGGCACTGCCCGGTAGCGGCGCGCGGAGGCGATCGGCAGCAGGTTCGCCGCCGCCATGTCGACGTTGAAGTTGGAGAAGTCGACGTGATCGAGGCCGTAGCGCTCGGCGATCGCCCGCGAGAGTTGGTTCGAGTCGATCGCGTTCTGCTCGAGCAGGACCGTCTCCGGCGGTTTTGCCCCCAGGCGTCCCTCGTCGACCGCGGCCTCGACCCGCTCCGGGGTCACGTAGCCGAGCTGGACGAGGACGTCGGTGACGAAGCGGGTGTTACGGCCGATCCCGGAGGGATGCGTCAGGCCCGGGATCCCCGAGTTCCACCGCTCGGCCTCGCCCACGCCATCGCTGGGGACCGGTCGGAGGTGCGATGCGCTCTGCTCGTTCATCGGCTCGGTCCGGTCGGCCTCAGTGGGGCGAGTAGCTGAGCTTGCGGCCGCGGTAGACCGCGTCCTGGATCGTCTGCCTGACGCCGCTCTTGGTCTGGAAGCCGTAGGTGACCGAGGCGGGCGCCGGGCCCCTACCGTTGAGGCGGCGTGGCCGGATCACGATCAGCGCCGGCACTTGATTGATGCCGAGCGGGCCGGTGATCTGGGAGAAGCGGGCGATGTGCTTGGCCTTGGTGCTGAAGAAGGCGACCTGGGAGCGGTTTTCAAGCACTTCGGTGGCCTCGCGCAGGAGGTGGTCGTCGATGCCGCCGTCGCGCACGATCAGCAGGGCGATCGTCTTGTTGTCGGCGTAGGCGCGCTGGACCCGGGCCGGCATCGTCCGGTCGACCGGCGCCGTGGCCGACCCCGAGGCGGCGGCGATTTCATGGCTGCCCCCGGCGACCGTCACCGGGCTACCGGCCCGGCCTTCGCCGCCCGTGGGAGCGGCCGCTTCGGCGCCTTCGGTGCTCGCCGATTCGGTGACCGAGGCGGTCGGGGCCGATTCGGGCGCCGATTCTTCTTCGCCGCCCCCCATCTGGGTCAGCACGAAGTAGCCGACCACGAGCAGGAGCACGCCGACGAGGGCGATCTGCGCGACGGGATTTTCGTTGAGTTTCTGCCTCATCGGTCTTATGCGGCCTCCACGGATAGGTCGTCAGGACGGCGACCGACCTTGAGTCCTGCAAGCCGACGCGGCGTCAGCAACCCGATTCGGGCGAGGTCGAGGTCGCAGTCGAGGAGCACTGCACGAAGGACTTGCGGGCGAACGGCTTCGACGTCGTCGTCACGACCGTCGTTTTCGTTTCCGACGAAGACAGGAAGTCTTCGAGCGAAGGCGGCGTGAAGGTGCCGCTCTTGTTGATTTCGGCGCCGCCGCCGAGTTCGAGCGTGCGGCCGATGATCGAGCCGTTCAGGTTGACTCCGTTATTGGCGACAATCGTCGACTTCGGGGCGTAGACGACGAACTGGGAGACGTTTGCCCCGCCGCCGAGTTCGATCTTGCTCGCGCCCGCCGTTTCCGAGCCGACGAAGTAGAAGCCCGGGCCGCCGAACGAGTCGCCGCCGACGTAGGCGCCGTTGGCGATCTGCAGTTGGGCGGCTCCGTTCAAGCCTGGGCAGTTGGAGGGCGCGTCGAAGAAAATACGGATTTTCTTGCCGCTGCCGGCCAGTAGCTTCGAGCCACCGGCGAGCACCAGCTGGCAGAGGAAATACGGTTCCGTGCCTTCCAGGGTCAGCTGGTCGTAGGTGACCGTGAGACTCCGGTTGGAGGAATTCCAGGCGATGTTGCCCCGCTGGTAGACGCCCGAGCCGACCGGATCCAGCGCCGCCAGCCTCGAGTTCGAGTTCTTGGTCGCGATTTCGCTCGGCAGCGACACCGCCGGGTATTCGGTGATCCCTTTGACGAAGGTACGTCCCGCCGCACAGTTGGGGGGCGGGTTTTCGGAGCCGTTGCTGGGCGGTTTGTATTCGGTCCCGTAGCGGACGGTGCCGCAGACGTTGGCGCTACCGACCATTTCCTTCATCGCGCCGTTAGTTCCGATGCCGCCGTTGTAGACCTGTGCGTCGTTGTTCAGCTTGATCCATTCGACGCCGACGATCTGGCCACCGCTGAAGACGTCGGGGGGGGTCGTTTTTTCGACTTTTTCTTCTTTTTTTTCTTCGACCTTGGAGCAGGCGACCGTCGCCACCCGGCGCTGGACCTGCCGACCCGAGACCGTGGCAAACCCGGTGGAGACGATCTTCACCTGGTTTTCGCTCGCTTCCGCGCATCCGGTCACGCCCGAGCAACTGCTCTGCGGGTAGCAGGGCTTGATCCGGTAGGTGGCTTCGGTGCCGGGTGGCGGAGCGGGCGTCGAGGACGAGGTCAGCGTCACCGGAGTGCACCAGCCGGATTCGTTGCCGCTGGTCTGAGCTTTGCCGAGGACGAGCTTGCCGCCGCTTTCGGAGACGCACGGTTCGCTCGACGTCGGCTTCATCTGCGTCTGCCGCGCCAGGCCCAGGCTCATACCCGCTTCGGCCGCGGCCAGCGCCATGTTCGTGCCCTGGTCGCGCGAATCGCCGGTGTCGGTGTTGACCGAGGCGAGGATCGGGACCGCGGCGAAACCGAGCGCGATCGTCGTCATCAGCAGCGCCATCGGCAGGGCGATGCCCCGCTCGGAGCGGCCCAGCTCGCGCAGTGCCTGCCGGAGCCGCGCCCGCATCCGCTACCCCAGCACCGGCTCGTTGCTCGCGGCCGGCGCCTCGCCGGCGCCGGCGACCTGCTCGATCCCGCTCGCCCGCTGGCCTTTGGCGGCCAGCATCAGTTTGAAGTCGTGCGGGCTGGAGGCGGTCTCGAAGGCGACCTCCTCGCTGATCCGGCCGGCGGTGACGTGGCCGAGCAGGTCCTGGTCGAAGGTCTGCATGCCGTAGTAGGCCCCCTCGGCGATCGCTTCGGTGATTTTTCCGGTTTCTTCCGGCGAGAGGATCAGGTCTTTGACGCGGCCGGTGGCGACGAGGATCTCCGCAACCGGGACCCGGCCACCGTCGAGGCCGGGGACGAGGCGCTGGGAGATCACGCCGGCGAGGGTCGTCGACAGCATCACCCGCGCCTGCTGCTGCAGGTGTGGCGGGAAGAAGTCGAGGATGCGGTTGATCGTCTCCGCCGCGTCGAGCGTGTGCAGGGTCGAGAGGACGAGGTGGCCGGTCTCGGCCGCGGAGAGAGCCGTCCGCACCGTCTCCTCGTCGCGCATCTCGCCGATCAGGATCACGTCGGGGTCCTGGCGGAGGATGCGGCGCATCGCCCGCGGGAAGCTCTCGGTGTCGGCGCCGACTTCGCGCTGGTTGACGATCGACTGTTTGTCGCGGTGGAGGTACTCGACCGGATCCTCGAGGGTGACGATGTGGCGCGCCCGGGTCGAGTTGATGTGGTCGATCATCGCCGCCAGGGTCGTGCTCTTGCCGGAGCCGGTGGTGCCGGTGAGGAGGACGATCCCGCGGCTCACCTCGGCCAGGCGAAGGACCGTCTCCGGCAGGCCCAGCTCGGCTGCCGAGCGGACGTCGAAGGGGATTGCACGGCAGGCGATCGAGACGGATCCTCGCTGGCGGAACGCGTTGACGCGGAAGCGCCCCACCTCGGGGATCGCGTAGGCGAAGTCGGCCTCGCCATCCTCGGCGAACTCCTGGCGGGTCTTCTCGCTGGCGATCGCCTCCAGGGCCCGCTCGGTGTCGGCGGGCTGCAGCGACGGTTCGTCGAAGAGCGGTCCGAGGTGGCCCTCGATCCGCGCCATCGCCGGCGAGCCGACCTTGACGTGCAGATCGGACCCCCCACGCTCGACCAGTGCCCGCATCGCTTGCTCGATCTCGAACATCCCAGGCCCTATCGGGCCGGGGGCCCCGAACCTTTAGCGCTCTAAGCGCTTATGCGAAGCCCCTGCGCGGGCTTCAGCGGCGGTGTTTCGGCCGCTTCTTCTTGGCCTTGACGACCTTGAAAGAGACGGTCGCCGGCGTCGGATCTACGGCGCCGCCGAGCACGGCCCTGACCGCGATCGTGTGCCTGCCTTGCTTCAGCTTGTAGACCTGCGGCGATTTGCAGGTCACGAAACGCCCCTTGTCAAGGCTGCATTCAAAGCCGGCGCCCGCCTGGTCCGAATTGAACCCGACCGTGACCCGGGCCCGCTTGCGGTGCGTCACCACGCGCGCCTTCGGCCTCTTCGTCAGCTTCGTGTCGGGAGCGACGCTCGGCGCGCTGGATCCGCTCCGCGACTGCTGTGGCGGAGCTGGCGGAGCGCGGTTCACCTCGTACGCCCCGGCGTCGCAGGCGCCCGCAGGGCGAGCGACGCCGCGCTGGTCGACCGTGAGCGCTTCGCCGGCGGCGGTCAGGCAGGCCGCAGCTGGGACGAGTCCGATCGCAGCGCTGCCGGGCAGCAGGGCGATCGTCTGGGTCGGGCCACCGTTGGCAGCGAGCCCAACCGGATCGAACAAGGGATCGGCCACGGCAAAGCCCATGCAGCCGCTCGCTTCCGGGAAGGCGAGGTTGCCGCCGCCGTCGACGACCCCGCCCTTGCAGTTGGCTTCCGCGCCGCCGTCGTTGGCAGCGACGATCGATGCGCGCACGGTGGCGGCCCCCACGATCCCACCGGCGGAGCCGCTCGCGCCGACGGTACCGGTCGGCCCTCCGGCCGCCCCGCCGGCTCCGGCCGCGTTACCGCTGACAGTCACGGCAGCGAGACGCGTGGTGCCTCCGATCACGGCGATGGCGCCGCCTTCGCCGCCGTTGCCGCCCCTGCCCGCCAACGAGGTGCCGCTGCCACCGGCCCCGCCCCCTCCCGCCACGTTGCCGGCGAAGGTCGAGTTGGTGACGTCGACGGTCCCCGCCGCGCGGATCGCGCCCCCAGAGCCGCCCGACCCCCCCGAGCCGCCGATGGTCGCAGCAGACCCCCCGGTTCCGCCCGCTCCAGCCGTGTTGCGGACAAGCGTCGAGCCTGAGATCGTCAGCGTCCCGACGCTGTCGATCGCGCCACCGCCACCACCGCCGGACCCCGGCGGGGGGATGCTGGAGGGGATCGCAGCGGTTCCGGCACCCGCTTCGTTCTGCGCAAAGGTCGAATCGACGACCGTCAGAGCTCCGCTGTTGGAGATGGCGCCGCCGTCGCCGCCAAGGCCCGGGCTGCCGGGGATCACCGACCCGAATCCCCCCATGCCTCCTCCGCCGGCTTTGTTCCCGCTCAAAGTCGAATCGACGATCGTCATGCCGCCCGAGTTCCAGATCGCGCCACCGTCGCCTCCGGCTCCCCCTTCGCCCCCGAAGCTGCTGCCGCCAAATTCGCCGGGGCCACCGAAGCCGGCTCGGTTGCCGGTCAGGGCGACGCCGACCAGCCGCAGACGGTTCGCTTTGTTGAGGATCGCCCCGCCGCTCGCCCCCGGGCCGCCGGCGCTGACGCCGCTGAAGCCTCCCGGGGCACCGGTGGGCGCCATTCCGCCGGCGATTTCGAGCGCTTCGATCGCGACCGAGATGCTCGGCGTCGCTTCGCCGACCTTGAAGACCCGGGTCTGCACCGGACCGATCCCGATGCGGGTCGCGCCGGCGCCCTGCCCGCGCAGAGTGAGGCTGCGGTCGATCGCGATTTCGGAGCTGAGGACCGGATTGACGCCGGGGTCGATGACGATGGTTTCGCCCCGCGCCACCGCCGCGATCGTCGCACGCAGCGAGCCGGCCCCGGAATCGGCCGAGCTGGTGACGTGAACCTCGGCCGCAGCCGGAGCCGCCCCGATCAGGGCGGCGACCGCAGCAAGACACAACGCCCTGACCGTCACGCCCGCAACCCTAGCCGGCTGCGGGCGCGCGATCAGCGAACGTCCTAACTAAGCGACCTCGCGGAGTTTCTGCGCCTCGCCGAGAGACTGGAGCTTTTTCAGGCTCTGGTTCTCGATCTGGCGGATCCGCTCGCGGGTGACGTTGAAGGTGCGACCGACCTCGTCCAGGGTCCGCGGGTGCTCGCCGCCGAGCCCGTAACGGAGCTCGAGCACGCGGCGCTCGCGGTAGGAGAGGTTCTCGAGGGCCTCCTTCAGCGCCTCTTTGGTCAGCAGGTCGGCGGCGCGGTCGAACGGGGACTCGGCCTTCTCGTCGGCGATGAACTGGCCGAACTCCGACTCCTCCTCGTCGCCCACCGGCTTCTCCAGCGAGACCGGGGCCTGGGCGGAGCGCTTGATCGAGTCGACCTCCTCGGGATCGATCCCCGTCACCTCGGCGATCTCCTCCGGCGTCGGCTCACGCCCCAGCTCGGTGACCAGCTTGCGCTCGGCGCGGCCGATCTTGTTCAGCTTCTCGACCACGTGGACCGGGATGCGGATCGTCCGTGCCTTGTCGGCGAGCGCACGGGCGATCGCCTGGCGGATCCACCAGGTCGCGTAGGTCGAGAACTTGAAGCCCTTGCGGTAGTCGAACTTCTCCGCCGCGCGGACCAGGCCGAGGGTGCCCTCCTGGATCAAGTCGAGGAAGGGAAGCCCCTGGTTCCGATAATTTTTCGCGATCGAGACGACCAGGCGTAGGTTCGACTCGACCATTTTCTGCTTCGCGTCGAGGTCGCCGCGCTCGATCCGTTTGGCGAGTTCGACCTCCTCCTGGGCGGTCAGCAGGCGGACTTTGCCGATGTCCTTGAGGAACAACTGCAGCGAGTCCGTGGTCATGTCCGGTTTCAGGTCGAGCGACTGTTTCTGCCGCCGCCGGCCTTTTTTCCCGGTGTCCATGGGCATGGCTTCGGCGGCCGCTTTCTGGGCCGGATCCATGTCCTCGACAAGCTCGATCCCGGACTTCTCGAGGTGCCCGTAGAGGTCCTCGACGTCAGACTCGTCGAGGTCGACCTCGGAGACCGCCGAAGCGATGTCGCCGAAGGTGAGCACGCCGAGCTGCTGCCCACGATTGATGAGGTTTTTGACCTCCTCCAACTCCTGAAGCTCTGCTACCAGCATCCTGATCTACTCATTTCCCTAGCGCGTGATGTTTAGTCCTGGCAATGAAATGCCGCCGCGACCCAAAAGTCGCGCCGGCCGATGAAAAAGCGGACCGGCGATCTGGTCCGCGAAGTAAGTCAAGCTTGCATGCAAGATGCCCGGAGGGCGAGCGTTTACTCACGTCAAACGCTTGTTCGCATGGTAGTCGCTTCAGTTTGTAAAGTCAATGCCCAGCCGCCTCCACCACTCCCGCCCCTGGATCAAAGCCTTCTGGCAGCGGGCGTACCACGAGAACGTCACCGGACTGGCGGCGATGGTCGCCTACAACCTGATGCTGGCGGTCTTCCCCTTCGCCCTGCTGGTGCTCTTCGTCTTCGGCCAGGTGCTGCGGATAAAGGGGGTCGAGAGCGGCGTCCTCAACGACCTGCAGCGCCTGTTTCCCAACGTCGAGCAGGGCACTCTGACCGACGTCCTCAACCGGATCGAGGACAACTCGACGACGATCGGGATCGCCGCCTTCTTCGGCTCGCTCTGGATCGGCGCCTCCTTCTGGGGCGCGATGGACACCGCCTTCTGCCGCATCTACCACGTCGAATGCCGCGGCTGGGTGGAGCAGAAGCGGTTTTCCTTCGCGATGCTCGGCGTCGTCGTCCTCTTCATCGCCGCCAGCATCTTCGTCCCGACCCTGGAGAGCGCCGTCGTCGACAGCACCGACCGGCTCCCATTCGGCCTCTCCGACATCCAGGCGATCGACACGATCCTCCTGCTGGGAGCCGCACTGCTGATCACCTTCGGCATCTGCAGCGTCATCTTCTGGGCCGTCCCCAAAGGCCACATGCCCTGGCGCGCCGTCTGGCCGGGGGCCCTCTTCGTCACGCTCGGCGCCGGCCTCGCCAACTGGCTCTTCCCCTTCTACCTCTCGAACGTCTCCAGCCTATCCCGCTTTGGCTCGACCCTGGGCTTCGTCCTCATCGCCCTGCTCTGGTTCTACGTGCTCAGCCTCGCCCTGATGGCGGGGGCGGTGATCAACTCGCTGCGCTTCGAGGTCCACGACACCGGCGAGCTGCCGTATCTCACAGCAAAGGAGCCGCCCTGCGCCGGCTGCGAGGAGGAACGGCGCAAGGTGCGCGAACGTCGGGCGGCCTCAGCCGGCCAGTAGGCGACCGGCATGAAACAATTCGACTGATGCGAAAACAGGGGGGTTTCGAGACCGGGCGCAGTGTCCTGGAGCCAACGCTGCCGGTCGATCTGAGCGCTCAGCAGCAGCGGCGGCGCATCGTCGACGCAATGATCGCCAGCGTCGCCGAAAAGACCTACTCGGGGACGACGATCTCCGACATCGTCAAACACGCCAGCGTCTCCCGCACGACCTTCTACAAACGCTTCCCGGACAAGCGGGCCTGCTTCGACGCCGCCCTGGGGCAGTGCGTCGCGACCCTGCAGGCGACGGCGGCGGGCGCGATCGACCCCGGCGATCCTCCGCCCCGCGCGCTCCACAAGGCGACGGCGGCGACGCTCGACCTGCTCGCGGCGGAACCTGGGCTCGCGCATCTGGTCATGGGCGAAGCCGTCAACGTCGAACCGAGCGCCTTCGGCCGCTACCGCAACAACCTGGTGCCGCTGGTGCGAGCAGTTTGGGAATCGCGGGGCGAGCCGGCCGAGCCCCACTCGGACCCACAGCTCGCCTTCGGCCGCGCTCAGGTCCTGATGTTCAACAAGATCGCTGCCGGCAAGACGGACGAGCTGCCACAGCTGCTGCCGGAAATCGTCTACCTGGTGCTGCTTCCGTTCGGAGGGCACGACGTCGCCCTCGAGCAATCGCGTCTGGCCGCGCGGGAGATCGGCGGCACCGGCGGCATGGCGGCGTGACCGAGACTCCCAAGGATCTCCGCCTCTGGCGCCTCCCCCGCGGCCGGCACGGACTGCCCCGGGAGTTGGTCGAGCGCTCCCAGCGCGAGCGGCTGCTCGCCGCCGTCGTCCGGGTCAGCGCCGCCAAAGGCTACGAGGCGACCTCGGTCGCCGACGTGCTCGAAGAAGCGGGGGTCGGAAGAGAGAGCTTCTATGAGCTGTTCGACGACAAGCAGGACTGCATGCTGGCGGCGCGGCGGCTGCTGATCGAAGACCTCCTCGACACAGTCGCGACGGCCTACGGCGGGCCCGACCCCTGGATCGACCGCATCCGCGCAGCGCTGGCGGCGACTCTCGGCTGGTTCGCCGCCGACCCGATCGCCGGGCGTGTGATCATGCTCGAGCTGGCAGCCCTGGGGCCGATCTCACGCGAGATCTACCAGGAGGAGTTCGGGCGCTTCACGAGCCTGATCGACGCCGGCCTCGGCGGGGCTCAATCTCCCGAGATGCCACTGGCGACCGGGCTCGCCGTCGGCGCCGCGTTCGCCCGCATCTACGACGAAGTCGCCCGCGACCGCGCCGAGGAGTTGCCGCGGATGCTGCCCGAACTGACCTATGAGGTGCTGGTGCCGTTCGTCGGCGAAGCCGCCGCCCGCGAGCAGGAACGTCGCGCCGCCGCGGAACGCTAGCCGCGGGCTGCGAGCGCCGGAGCGAAGGCGGTGTGAAGGCTGCGCACGACTTCCTCGGCCAGGTGCGCGGGGCCGGAGAAGCGCAGGCGACCGCCCTCTCCGCCGGCAATCGCCTCGAACCACTCGACCGCCGAGCCGCTTGCCGTCGCGACTGGGCCCGGCAGCGGCGGCGAGGGGTTGGAAGCGATGCGTCCGTCCTCGAAGGTCAGCCGCACCTGGATCGGCGGCAGGCCGCTCGATACGACCTCCAGCTGACAAACCCCCGAGGTCGCGGGCGGCAGTTGCAGCAGCGGCGTCGTCAGCAGGAAGGCGGCCTCGACGTCGGTGGCGTCGAGCGGGTGCTCGTGGCCGCCCATGTACACGCGCTCGCAGTGGCCGGCGGCGACGAGCGGCACGACCCCGCGTCGGGCCCACCGGGTGACCGCGTAGGGAGTCCCGATCCCGCGGCCTTCCTGCGCCTCGACGAGGCCGGCGATGCGCATGCTCGAGAGTCGCCGCTCCAGTGCGGGATAACTGAACTCTGGGATCGCGCTGTCGAGTTCCGTCAGCGACATCGGCCGCACCGCCAGGGCGCTCATCATGCTCGACCCCCAGCCGTCGATCAGCGCCTTGACCGCCCCCTTTGCAGCCCCGCTCTCGAGCGGGATCGGCCCGTCCGGAGCCTCCCCCAGCCAGGCCTCGAGCCGGCTGCGACGGCCAGCATCTCCTCGCCGAGCGGGGTCAGGGCACTCTCGACCGCGTAGGGCATCTGCTGCGTCGGCCGTTTGCTCAACAAGCCGATCTCGGTCAGGTTGGCGAGGTGCCCGCGCAGAGTGGTCTGGGCGGGGAGCCCGGTCGCCTTGCGCAGTTCGGCCAGCCGCATCGGCCGCTCGGAGAGCGCCTGCAAAACCTGCAGGTTGAGCGGCACCGCCAGGACCGAGAGAGCCCTGCCCCCCGGCCTCTCGACGCGCGGAGACCGTCGCTGATCGACCGCGGGCCGGACCGCGGCTGGGACCTCCGGGGCTGAGCTTTCGCCAAACGCCTCCATTTAAGAATGTCCTCGTACTGGGATAAATATGTTCTAATCGAGAACATTTCGGTTTACAACTGGTACGACCCCGTCCCTCCTTCCCCCCTGCCTAAATCAGAGCCTTTCAGCCCCCTTCAGCCCCGCTGAGAGGCGAGGAGCGGGTGGCTTGCAAGGACGCAGGGAAGGCCGGCAAGGGGAGCGCACACCAGTGCGTGACCCGCAGCCGGCCGACCGAGGACACCGCCAGCGACCCGCTCCTCGCCTCTCAGCCGTAGCGGGAGCCGATGATCTCTCGAAGCTTCGAGCGATCGTGGCGGGCGTGGACGCGGCGCACCGTTCCGGAGCGCGACCGCATCACCAGCGATTCGGTGGTGGCGCCGGCGCCGCGGTAGCGGACGCCCTGGAGGACGTCGCCGTCGGTGACGCCGGTGGCGGAGAAGAAGACGTCCTCGCCGGAGCAGAGGTCGTTGGCTGTGAGGACCCGATCGAGGTCGTAGCCGGCGTCGATCGCCGCCTGGCGCTCCTCGTCGTTGCGCGGCCAGAGGCGGCCGAGCAGCTCGCCCCCCATCGACTTCAGCGCCGCCGCCGAGAGCACCCCCTCGGGGGTGCCGCCGATCCCCCAGAGGAGGTCGACCGGGGAGCGTTCGCTGACCGCCAGCAGGGCGGCGGAGACGTCGCCGTCGCTGATCAGGCGGATGCGGGCGCCGGCCTCGCGGATCTCGCGGATCGTCTCCTCGTGACGAGGGCGGTCGAGGACGACGACGATCACGTCGCCGACGCTCTCGCCCTTGCGATCGGCGATCAGCTTCAAGGTCTCTGGCAGCGGCCGGTCGAGGTCGAGCAGGTCGGCGATCTCTTCTCCCCCGGCCATCTTTTCCATGTAGACGCAGGGGCCCGGATCGAACATCGAGCCGCGCTCGGCGAGCGCGATCACGGCCAGGGCGCTGGGCATGCCCTTGGCGCAGAGGGTCGTCCCCTCCAGCGGGTCGACGGCGATGTCGACCACCGGCGGGCTGCCGTCGCCGATCTGCTCGCCGTTGAACAGCATTGGCGCTTCATCCTTCTCGCCCTCGCCGATCACGACGACGCCGTCCATCGCCACCGAGTCGAGCACGAAGCGCATCGCGTCGACGGCGGCGCCGTCGGCGGCGAGCTTGTCGCCGCGGCCGACCCAGCGGGCGGCCGCCAGCGCCGCCGCCTCGGTCACGCGGACGAGCTCGAGCGCGAGGTTGCGGTCGGGCTTCTGCTGCGAAGGCTCGGCCATGCGCGCCGCAGGCTATAGGGTCGCGGCATGGCTTCGCGTTGGGGATTGACGTTGCCGCTGCCGGGGATCTCGCTGGCCGACCACGAGGAGCACGTGCGACGGGCCGAGGCAAGCGGCTACACCGACCTCTGGACCGGCGAGACCGCCGGCCCCGACGGCTTCACGCCGCTGGCGCTGAGCGCCGCCTGGACCGAGCGGATGCGGCTCGGAACCGGGATCGTCGGCGTC
>JGI24740J21852_10000415_pt1 | contig 18249 bp, 11 predicted proteins | sample KBSCornC6_FD_21852 | JGI IMG/M metagenome (IMG submission 21852) | reverse complement strand
TACAGAACGCGCAGCATCAGAGCACACCCAGCGCACGCAGCGCATCAAGCGCTTGCGCGCTGGTGGGATGGGCCTCGGCGCTGCCGAGGTCGTGCACGTTGGGCGTCCAGTAACCGCCTGTCCGCCATGACGTGGTGAAGTTGTAGAGCGCCACCGTCGGCTTGCACAGCGCAGCGGCGATATGCACCAGACCCGTATCCACCCCCACCACGGCCGTCGCCTGTTCAAGAAAGGCCGTCACATCGGGCAGCGACATACGCGGCGGAATCACCACGCGCCCCACCGTGCCCGGCACCGCAGCAACAATGGCCTCGCGAATGGATTCACTGGTGCGCCGCTCTACCTCGCTGCCCCACGGCAGAGCGATGGCGTAGTCACGCGCCAGCAGCTCGCGCGCAACGTCCACCCATGCGGCGTGCGGCCAACCTTTGTCGGCACGCGACGTAGCATGCACCAGCGCCACATAGGGGCGCGGCAGCGGAAATGGCAACTCAGCGGGCGGCTGCAAACCAAAATCGATGGTCTCGGGCAGCGTGTAACCCAGCGCTTCCGCCACCATGCGGCGCGAGCGCTCGACCACGTGCACACGCGGCTCCATCGTGACCTTGCGCTGGTAGAACAACTTGGCGAGCGGCTCGTAGCCGGCGCCATCCGTGCGATTGCCCAGCCCCGCAACAAAGCCGCTGGGCGTCAACCTGGCCTGCGCCGCAATCAGCGCGGTCTTGATGAGCCCCTGCGCATCGAGCACCACGTCGTACGATTTGGCGCGCAGCGCGCGGCGGAACGCAGCCATCTCGCCCCACGTCTTGCCCGAACCCAGCGACTTGCGCCAGCGCCGCAACGCAAACGGGACCACACCCTGCACGCCGCGCACAATGCGCACGATGCCGGCAAAGCCCTCCTCGACCACCCAGTCGATCTCGGCGCCGGGATACGCACGCAGAATGTCTGCCACGACGGGCGTGCAGTGCACCACATCGCCAAGCGACGACACCTTGACGATCAGCACACGCATGCCGCCATCCTTTCCCCCAACTTCATGAACGCGGACAGGCCGATCAGAACGGCAGTGCCGCGTCCGGCTTTTCAGCCAGGATCGCGCGACGGAACTGCGCCTGGATGCGCGCCATGGCCGCATCGTTATCGGCCTCAAAGCGCATCACCACCACCGGTGTGGTGTTCGAGGGGCGCGCCAGGCCAAAGCCGTCTTCGTATTCCACGCGCACACCATCGATGCGGATGACTTCCTTGGCGCCGTCAAACGTGGCGTTGGCCTTGATCTTGTCGAGCAGCGCAAACGGCTCGCCTTCGGCGCACTTCAGTTGCAGCTCAGGCGTGCAATGCGAGTTCGGCAGCGCGTTCAGCGCGGCGCTCGGGTCCGCCAGTCGCGAAACGATTTCCAGCAGGCGCGCGCCCGTGTACAGGCCATCATCAAAGCCGTACCAGCGGTCCTTGAAGAAGATGTGGCCGCTCATCTCGCCGGCCAGCGGCGCGCCGGTTTCCTTCAGCTTGGCCTTGACCAGCGAATGGCCGGTCTTCCACATCGTGGCCTTCCCGCCGTGTTCACGAATGAACGGCGCCAGCTTGCCTGTGCACTTCACGTCGAAGATGATCTCGCCGCCCGGGTTGCGCGACAGCACTTCCTGCGCGAACAGCATCAGTTGACGGTCGGGGAAGATGACCTGACCGTCCTTGGTGACCACGCCCAAGCGGTCGCCATCGCCATCAAACGCGAGGCCGAGCTCGCAGTCGGTCGCCTGCAGCGTGCGGACGAGATCCTGCAGGTTCTCGACGTGCGCCGGGTCCGGATGGTGGTTCGGGAAGTGGCCATCCACCTCGCAGAACAGTTCCGTCACTTCACAGCCCATCGCACGGAAAAGCTCGGGCGCAAACGCACCTGCCACGCCGTTGCCGCAGTCCACGGCAATCTTCATCGGGCGAGCCAGCTTGACGTCGGAGACGATGCGGTCGATGTACTGTTGACGGATATCCACCTGGACGTAGTCGCCCGCACCTTCGGTGAAATCGCCCTGCTCAATGCGAGTGCGCAGCGCTTGAATCTGCTCGCCATAGATGGCTTGGCCGGCCAGGACCATCTTGAAGCCGTTGTAGTCCGGCGGGTTGTGGCTTCCGGTGACCATCACGCCCGACGTGGCGCGGCGGCCGGCCAGTTCAATGTTGGTGCCGAAGTAGACCATCGGCGTGGCGACCAAGCCCAGGTCGATCACGTCGACGCCGCTTGCGCGCAGCCCGTCTGCCAGGGCTGCCAGCAGTTCGGGGCCCGATAGGCGGCCGTCGCGGCCGATGACGACGGCGGATTCGCCTTTGGCGCGCGCGGCTGCGCCGAAGGCACGGCCGATCAGGCGTGCGGTTTCGGCATCAACGGTTTTTCCGACGATGCCGCGGATGTCGTAGGCTTTGAAGATGGTGGGGTCGATGCTGCGCATGGAGTCGTCCACAGGAAAGAAATACGATGTTCGCAATTGTAAACGGTCAAGGGCGTACACCCACATTGCGGCGATCCGCGAACGATATAATCGCGAGTTAGGCTTTCTGTGCCGGCCTGCTTCCGCGCCCATTGGCGCAACCTTACCCAGCCTGACGCGGCCAATTCATGCCTGCGACCCCACCATCCAACCGTCCGCGCGTTGCCTACCTGATTACGAACTCCGAAACCGGAGGGGCTCAGGCGCACGTCGCTGATCTACTGGGGGCATTGCGCGATCGCGTTGAGCCAGTGCTACTCGCCGGAGGTGATGGCCCGCTGTTTGCAACGGCCCGCGCATTAGGCGCGGACACCATATGCCTAACACGACTCGATAATGCGCTGTCGCCCACACGCGCGATTGCCGCGCTGTGGCAATTGGTTCGCGCCTTGCGGAGTGCGAAACCCGATCTGATCCACGCGCATAGTGCCAAGGCTGGCATATTGGGACGATTGGCCGGCTGGCTGCTGGGCGTTCCTGTGATCTATACGGTGCATGGCTTTGCCTTCAAGGCAGCCGCACCGTTTCGTCAGCGCGTCGTTGCACGTGCGTCGGAATGGCTACTGGCGCCCTTCACTGCGCAGATGATTTGCGTGGCGCACGCTGAGCGCGCCCTGGCCGAAACGTTGCCGATTCCAGCGGCACGCATCCGCGTCATACACAACGGCATAGCACGCAGCGATGCCTGTGCCACGCCGGATGCCCCCGTGAAACGCATTGTCATGGTGGCGCGCCTGGCCTCGCCCAAGCGCGGGGATCTCCTTATTCGAGCATTCGCGAGCGCAGCATTGCCTGATTGCGAACTGGTGCTGGCGGGCGAGGGGCCACAACACGCTTCCCTACAAGCCCTGGCAGACAGCCTGGCACCCGGTCGAGTGAAATTTGCGGGCGCAGTGACGGATGTGCCCGCCTTGCTGGCATCCGCCCAGATCTTTGCGCTGGCATCCGACCACGAAGGTTTTCCGATCTCCATCCTGGAGGCCATGCGTGCTGGCTTGCCGGCTATTGCAAGCGATCTGCCCGGCATCCGCGAGCAGTTTGAAGATGGCGCCTGCGGGCTGCTCGTCGCCAACAACGATGCGCAAGGCTGGACATCTGCACTGACGAACCTGGCACAAGACGCCACGCTCCGAAAAAACCTCGGACATAGAGCGCAAATGCGCTGGCAGCAAGCATTCGGCATTGATTCCATGGCCGATTCGACATGGCAGACCTACCTGCAGGTGCTGACACGAACCGCCAAGACCCCTCCCTTGGCAGCACGCCCCAAAGCAGGCGAACAATGAACGACAGCCACAGCGCCAAGCCCGCCCCGCTTCCGATCCGAGTCCAAAGTTCGGAGACGATCCGACGCGCCACCCGCATGCTGGGGTGGGCTGCTTTAGGGCTGCTCCTGCTGGGGCTCTGCCTCGTATTGGCAGAGTTCGCTAACCAAGCCGGCTATGTCACAAGCATATTCAGGCGCACGCTGCTATGGTCGGCCGTGCCGTATCTGCTGGCCTTCGTACTACTGCATCGCTCACTGCATCTGCCGACCATGGAAGGCAATAGCCTGATCGGGGTCGCCGCCACACTACCCTTCGCGGCGCTGCTGTTCGTGTTTGCCGCATTCCACGTGGAGTATTCTCGCGGCGCCGTGCTGGTCGCCTATCTCATTACGTTGTCCTGGATCTGGTTCGGCTACCGGCGTTTCGTGCGCAACTATGTGCCAGTGTTCGGCTATACCGACACCGCAGCACTGACACAACTCGAACAAGTTCTCGCCATGCCCGGTGCTGCACCTGCCAGCCCGAGCCGCTTTCAGCGCATCACCTCTCTCGCGGATGCTGTGCACTGCGATGGCCTGATGCTCGACCGCAATGCAACGGCCGACCCGGAACGTACCCGGGCGCTGGCGCAATTCAAGCTCAGCCATGTGCGCATGTATTCAGTGGAGCGGATTGGCGAAATGTTGACGGGCCGCGTAGGCCTGGCGCACATCGACGAGAATTTTCTCGACGATTACGCCGCCCACTATTTCTATAGTTTTATCAAGCGCGCGGTCGACCTCGCCGTGGTGCTCTGCACCGCTCCGCTTGCCCTGCCGGTTGGGCTGGTGGTTGCTGCGGCCATCCGGCTTGAATCGCCCGGCCCTGCGCTGTTCCGGCAAGCCCGCGTTGGACTGTTCGGCAAGTCATTTACGATGCTCAAGTTCCGCAGCATGAGCCTCGACACAGCAGCGCCGGCACAGTTTGCAGCCAGGCATGACCCGCGTGTCACACGCATCGGCCGCGTCATCCGCAAATATCGGCTGGATGAAATCCCGCAACTATGGAATGTTCTCCTGGGCCACATGAGCTTGATCGGCCCCCGCCCCGAGCAGGTCCCCATGGTGGACGAGTTTGCACAAACCATTCCCTACTACCCCTACCGCCACCTGGTCCGACCGGGCCTGTCGGGTTGGGCCCAAGTCCAACAAGGCTACGTTGGCACACACGAAGAAACGGTGACCAAGCTCAGCTACGACCTGTATTACATCAAGCATTGTTCCTTCGCCCTGGATCTGCTGATTGCAGTGAAGACGTTGCGGACGCTGCTTACGGGGTATGGGGCACGGTAAATGACAGCCTACGTAGCGTCCGCGGCAGGTGCGGCAAGCATGCGTATCCTGTTGTTGAGTACAGGATTGAAGCTGGGCGGTGCCGAACAGCAGGTCGCTGCATTGGCCCGCCAGTTCGTTCACCTCGGCCATCACGTGGCAGTGGTCAGCCTGACGTCGGGCTGTGAGGTGGAGTTGCCTGCGTCGGCGACGACCCTACAACTGGGCATGACAAAAACGCCGCTGTCCATTGCACGAGCGCTTTGGAAATTGCACGCCTTTGTACGGAAATGGCATCCCGATGTTATCCATGCCCACATGGTGCACGCCAACTTGCTTGCCCGGATGCTTGCTGCAATCGCCACCACGGCACCCATCATCTGTACGGCGCACAGCGCGCGTGAAGGCGGGCGCCCGCGTATGTTGGCCTATCGGCTGACAGACCGCTGGACGCGGCTAACCACGCACGTCAGCGCCCAGGGGCGCCTCGCTATGGTCGAAGCCGGTGCCGTACCTGCTGCGCGCATCACGGTCATGCCCAACGGTATCGACACGCAAATATACCGGCCCGACGCCGTCCTCAGACAACGCGGAAGGCTCGCATTGGGGCTGCAGGATGATGTCCGCCTCTTGATTAACGTCGGCCGGCTCGTGCCAGAGAAGGCACAGGCCATGTTGATCGATGCCTTTGCGCAACTGAACCTCGGCGCTGATGTCAGACTGCTCATTGTGGGAGAAGGCCCCGAGCGCGGCGCGCTGGAAGAACGCATCCGCGATCACCGGCTGGAAGACCGCATCATCCTGGCCGGCGTACGCCGGGACATTGCCACCCTGCTCAATGCCGCCGACCTGTTCGTACTCTCATCGGACGTTGAGGGTATGCCGCTCGCCCTTGCCGAAGCACTCGCTTGCGGACTGCCCGTGATTGCCACAGACGCTGCAGGCGTTGCGGAACTACTGAATGACTGCGGAGAAATCGTGCCCAGAGGCAATGCTTCCGCCCTTGCCGACGCCATCCGGCAAGCGTTGGCCCATCCGCACAACGGCGCCGCTGCACAGGCAGCACGCCGCCAACGTATCTTGTCGCACTTCAGTCTGGAAGCCGTCGCACATCAGTGGCTGACGTGCTATGCGCAGTTCATCCAGCCGGCGGCCCGTGTTACCACTGAGGAGGCGGCGTAATGCAGCGCAACGTTGCCAGCAACCTGATGTGGATGCTGACCGAGCGCGGGGTGCAAATCAGCGTGGGTATTGGCGTGGTTGCCATGCTTGCACGCGGCTTGGGCCCCGAGGGATTTGCGCACTTCCAATATGCGCAAGCAGTGGTCTACATTGCCTCATCGATCGCTTTGCTTTGCAGCGGGGAGGTGGTCGTCCCACGCCTGGTGGCGAATCCCGACCCAATGGCGCAGCATCGGTTAGTCGCGCATGCGTTCGGCCTCAGACTGACCGCGGGTGCGCTCGCTTATCTATTGATGTGCGGCTTTCTGATCGTCACCCGCCAGACGATCGAATTCTGGCTGCCATCGCTCATCCTTGGCATCGCGGTGTTGCTGCGCGAGCCTTCCGGCATTGTCACGACTTGGATGCAGGCGCACACCAGGACTCGCCCGAACGCGCTGTTCAACATGATGTCGCTTGGGGTGAAAGCGAGCATCGTTGGACTGCTGTTGGCACTGAGCGTGCATAGCGTACCCACATATGCCACGGCATTCGCGGCAGAGGCCGTCGTCATGGCAAGTCTGCTCGGCAGTTTCTATTTGGCCCGCGCCCCGCGGATGCGGGTGGAATACGATGCGCCCCTTACCCGGGAATTGCTCCGAAACGGCCTGCTGTTCTGGGTCAGTTTCATGCTGATGATGGGGTCACGCCGAATCGACCAGCTTCTGCTCAAGCCGCTCGTCCCCTTGAGTGAACTGGGGGCCTATGCCGCGTCCATGCAGATTCTCGACAACTTTGTCATGGTGGCCACCATCCTGGCCGCTGGGCTTGCGCCGATCTACGTGTATGCACAGCCCACACCGACGGAAGCACGCCGCAACATCATCAAGATCGCAGGTGGCATGGCCGCCATCGGCGCTACGGGTGCCTTGCTCATCGCCGTCAGTGCACACTGGATCATCCACCTGCTCTACGGCGCCGCCTTTGCCTCCGCAGTCGACTTGCTGCGACTGGCGGCACTGGCCTCAACGCTCGTCTTTGCCGACGTTGCCCTCACCTTGCTGCCTATCTTTCTGCGTCGGCCCGGCATCATCGCGCTGAAATGGGGGATTGCCTTTACCGTCACCGTCGTCATCGACGTCATTGCCATTCCACGATTTGGCGTAAAAGGCGCAGTTCTGGGCTATGCGGTTGCCAATCTGTTTTCCGTACTATTCGGCATCGCTGTATGGGTTCGTAGCCGCAGTCACCACCTAACGATGGAGAAGGCTCGCGCATGACGGATCGCACCGCGCAGCGCCCCAACGTATGCTTTTTGACCGGCACGCTCAACGCAATGGCCGGCGCCGAGCGAATGACGGCAACCATTGCCAATGCGCTAGCAGACCGTGGCTTTGCCGTTAGCGTGCTCAGCCTATGGGATCCATTGAGCTGCTTCCCGCTGCACCCCACGATCACGCATGAAGCGCTGTTCGATCGGCGGCCTTCGTTCAAACGTGCATATGCCGCGACTGTCGTCGGTATCAGGCGACACGTTAAACGGCATCGTATCGACGTCCTGATTCAGGTCGATACCATGCTCGCGCTTTTTGCACTGCCCGCCACGCTAGGGCTTGATGTGCGGCATATCGCCTGGGAGCATTGCCATTTTGACGAAGACCTGGGCAGGCGCGCCCGCAGGCTCGCTCGACGCCTCGATGCGCGGTACTGCGAACACATCGTCGCCTTGACCGAGCGCGACCGCAACCGATGGATAGAGGCAGCCCAACCGCGGGGCTCGGTAGCCTGCATCCCGAACCCGCTGCCCTTCGCCATGCCCACGCAACCGGCGCCCAGGACAGCCAAGATCGTCCTCGCAGTCGGCAGGCTGGTACACGCGAAAGGGTTTGACGTGCTGCTACACGCCTGGGCCGCTGTTGCAAAGCAGGCACCCGGCTGGAAGCTGATGATCGTGGGGGAAGGCGACGAGCGCCCCGCACTCGAAGCCCTGTGCAGTCAGCTGGCGCTAGATAACAGCGTGGAGCTGCCTGGCATTTATCTCGACGTCACAGAGGCGTACGAACAGGCTTCGCTTTTCTGCCTCAGCTCCCGTTACGAGGGTTTCGGACTGGTGTTGATCGAGGCGATGGCGTACGGTCTGCCGATTGTCTCTACGGATTGCGAGACTGGGCCGCGTGAATTGCTGAGTGACGGTCAGACTGCGGTTGTGGTGCCGGTGGAGGACGCCGCAGCGCTTGCGGCCGGGCTGCTGCACATGATCAACAGCCCAGACGCTGCAACTCGGCTCGGCGCAACTGGTAGAAGCAAAGCCAACGCGTATTCGCTTGAGCGCATCACGCGGCAATGGGAGATGTTGTTGCAACGCTCACCATAGTGAGCGAAGGTCAATGAGAGCCCATAAGACCGACCTTTCCGAATTGTCCCACCACAGCCATTCGGCTCGAGAACTCTGCGTACGCCTGGGCGACTAGCGCGAGACACTCACTACCGATGCCATCGCGAAAGCAGTCGGCGCCCCCGGCGAAGAAACAACGCGGCATTGCTCATCGCCGCCAAATGCAACACCGTCACGATCATGAATGACAGGAACATCCACGACTCGGGCATGCCGAGCTTCCATGCCACGACTCCAATCATTCCCAGAAACACGTTGCTGGCGAGGATGGTCCAGATCACCGCATTCTGCGACATCCCCATGCGCGACAGAATGTGATGGAGGTGGGTACGGTCAGCCGACATCGGGTTGCGTCCGGAAAAAACCCGGCGCGTCACCACCGAAAGCAGATCAATCAGCAGCAAGCCAACGACCCACAGCATCACGGTCGGCGGGACATGTCGCCGCGCCTCATTGTAGGCGGGTTGGGATAGCTCCACCGCAAACCAAGCAATGGCCAACCCAAGCATCAGGCTTCCCGCATCCCCCAGGAATACACGGCGGCTCCGGCGCAGCGGATTGGGCATGTTGAAAACCAGAAAGCCGACCAGTGCCCCAACCAGCACCACGCAGATCCGTTGCGCTGCGTTGTTGCCAACCTCCCCCGCCAAGTAGGCGAGCCAACCCAATACGATGGCAGACAGGCCTCCGGCCAAACCGTCCAGCCCGTCGGACATATTGACCGCGTTGATCACAGCCACGACTGCGAACAGCGTCAGCGGGATACCCCAGTTTGCGAGATCGACTTCGCGCTTGCCCATGAGGTCGCCCAGCGACGACAGGAAAATCCCGCCCCAGGACGTCATCAGCACACCCGCAAACAGCTGTGCGCCGAGCTTCGTCAAAGGAGACATCCCTTTGAGGTCATCGATTAAGCCGACAAAAGCAAGAACACACAGGCCGCCGAACAAGGCAACGTAGTACCCCTGCGAACGCATGAAAAGGATGCCACCGACACCCACCGCAACGAGGATCGCGAGCCCCCCGACGAGCGGCACATCGCCGTCATGACGTTTGCGCCCACCCGGACGATCCAGCAGCCCCCCCCGCTTGGCCAAGGGACGCAGCAATAGCACGGCTACAGCGCTCACCAGCGCCGACATTGCCGGTACCCAGAAGAAATCAAACATAGAAAATGGTTTTAAGAACTGCTGCGTACACCGAGGCGGAAGCGCCAATAGGCCGCCGAAGTCAGCAGCCGGCCAAGGCTTTGCAAATGCCAGACGAGGTAGCGCCACTTGCGATGGCTTGCGCGCTGCGCATCATGCACCACCGTGGCCGATTGCAACCACGATACGTGTCGACCTAACAGCTGCAACCGCAGACAAATATCGACGTCCTCGCAATAGAGGTGAAAGCGGCTGTCGAAGCCACCAACACGAGAAAAACTATCGCGATCAAACGCCAAGCACATGCCAGCAACCCAATCGACGGGCTGACACTCGACGGACGCATCATAGTCGGATTCGAACCGCCGCAGAAGCCAGCGCTTGGCCAACCGCACCGGACTTGGCACACGTCGGGCGCTATCCTCAAGGTTGCCCGAAGGCGTGACGACACGCGGCCCCGCGACACCGGGGTGTTGTGCGAGATGCTCTGCCAGACGCAGCAAACTGTCGTCAATCAACCTGACGTCCGGGTTCAGCACGACGAAGCAATTGGATCGGCAATGCCCAAACGCTGCATTGTGGTTGGCGCCGAAGCCAGCGGGCACCCCGTTTGCCAGCCATGTCACGCGAAACGCATCCGATTCCTCGACCGGAATCCTATCTTCCGGCAAATTCTGCGTAACGATAACGTGTAGAGAGGTCTTGGCGCTCAATGCACGCAATTGCGCCAGTAACGGCCTCACTAAGGCAGCCTGGCCGTGGCTCACGATGGAGATGGTGATTTCCGGGACACTGCTTTTGCCGCGCCGGGCATCACCTTCCCGGGCCCCAATATTGGACATGTCAATCACGTTGTTGCTCAAGTGGGTGGTGCATCCCGTCTTTCCAGTCCGGCGACAAGTGCGAACAAAGGGTGTAGGAGAGCCCACAGGTGTCCCGGAAAATTTTTGGGCCCTGCAGCCTATGCAAAGAATGCCGACGTGAACACTTGGTCCAGCGCAACACGGCTCACGGAGAAATATTGGTTAGCATGGTTGAAACTCGGTAGAGGTCAGATTGTAACGAACTTAGAGGGCGACTAGACCGCATGGAAACACGCTCTCGGCAGGTCGCTATCCAACCCCTTCTTGTCGACAACATAGAGTTGCTATACTCGCCCGCACACTCTCAAACCAATTCACGAAAACCGCTAATGCTGGTCAAAGACCTTATTCAAGAGACGATTTGGACACCCGGTAAGGATTACAATTCGGCGCACAAACCTAAAATCTCGGTATTGCTTCCGGCTTACAGGCGGGCTCAGAGCGGCATGTTTCGCCGTTGCGTCGAATCGATCCTGTCACAAACTCTGAAGGACATAGAGCTGATCATCATCGATGACGCGAGTACCGATGGCACGGCGGATCAGACCAAAGAATTTCTCGAAAAGGATGGTCGCGTCAGCTCGCTTCGCCATCCGAAGAACATCGGACTTCCGGCAATTTCCGAGTACGAGGGTTATCTCAAAGCGCGCTCCGACAGATTGGCATTCGCCTTCGACGACACCGTGTTCAACAAGGATGCTTTAGAAAAGCTTCTGGAAGAGTCGGAAAAGGCACCGCATGCGATGATCTATGGGCACGTCGAAATGTCCTTTCGCAGCGATGTCAACGGCGAGATCGCTACAGCTCGCCTAGGTACCCCACACTCTCAGGGCACACTGCGCGTTCAAAATTTCATTCCAAACAATGGCGTGCTCCTTACGAAGGAAATCGTGGAGGATGTCGGTTTCTACGATCCACACATCCTTATCGCGCGCCTGTGCGACTGGGATCTCTGGCGCCGCATCGCGGAGCGCTACGAGGTGAAAGCCGTCGACGTGGCGGTGGGAACGGAAGAAGGCCCGAGCACGAACGACAGCCTTGGGCATACCTATGGGTTAGACAGTTGGGCTGTCAACGAATGGATGCACACCGCTCGTAATAAGCAACTCCATCCGTCGAAGCTACCTGATTATGAAGTTCTCAGTCCTGACCCAACGCATGGAGCCAGCACACAGAATGCAACGCTTGGCTTAGCGGCAAAACACGCGACCACGCGCGGCTGGGCTCCGCCAACGCTCCCTGTTACGACCCCGGGCGATGGGTATATCTTGGTCATCACAATGCATTACAACGCGTCGACGTATCTTTACTTCGACATGCTCCCCCCGGACGTCGCCAAACGCGTACGTATCGTGGCTGCCAATGGTGGTTATGGGGTCGAGGAACTCGCGCGAGCCAGTTGCGTGATCTTCGTTAGGGGCATCAAGTCGTTCCAGACATGGATCGATGCGGCACGTGCGATGAAAGTGCCGACGTACTACTTTCTCGACGACAACTTTCCACTGCTCGTAAAAGCCGGAGAATTTGAGTCAAGCGATGAAGATTTTCGCCTACCCCAGTTTCGAAAAGACCTGAAGCGTTTCGATGGCATCCTTCTGTCGAGCAAACCTCTCCTCGAGTATTTTGAGAAGGAGATGCTTCACGATCACCTTTACTATTTCCCCGTTTCGTACTACGACCAACGCTCCCTCTTCATCGATTACCACGAAGAGAAACGACCCAGCGAACTTGTCATAGCGTGCGCGACGGGTTCGCATCGAGCAAAAGGTCTTTGGGAGGTGGTATTCCCGGCCGTCCAGAAACTTGCAAAAGATGGCCAAAACGTCCACTTGGTAGCGCCCAAACCAAACGAAGAGGAATACAACGCGCTGCTCGAAGACTTGCCGAGAAATTTCCGGGTCACTTTGCTGCCGTTCGAGGCGGACTATCTGTTCGCGATGCGTCGTTTCGCGCGCTACTCGCCGGATCTCTTGCTTCATGCACCAAGCGAGACGATCAACAACGCTTATAAGACACTGCACCCTCTGATGTCTGCGCTGATCATGAACGCCGTGCCGATGCTGCCCGACACGAAGCCCTATGATCAAATCCTAGATTGCGGAAACGCGGTTTTCGTGCACGATGCAGCCAATCCGATCTCGTGGTACAACGCGCTTGTTACCGAATTAAAAGACGAAGCGGCCCTCGAACGGATTCGTCAGAAAAATGTGGAATACTGCGCGGAGAATTTCTCTGGAAAAACAAACGCTGCGGTACTCGACGCCATTCTGTCGAAACTGGGTCGAGAGCCTTCGTGGGAGACTCAGACCAATCGCCTTCACAATCTTGCTGCGTGGCTTAGACGCACGGCTGCGCTGGGCTCCGTGGAGATGCATGTATCTCCGTCGCCAGCGATCGAGCGGGCGTGTGAGCTTTCTCATTTCCGGCGCATCCATCGCTATTCCTGGCGTCACCGAATCCTTTCGGCGAAAGGCAGTCTCTGGAGCATGATCTCACCGCAGTTTGCAGGTATGAAATCGTTCAGCGATGCACATGGTTGGCGACGGACCGGTTCATCGCTTGAACTGAGCGATTCACTTCATGACATGCCGTTCCGGGAATATCGCATTTCGCCGCCGATTGGAAAACTGTCGGCTGTGTATGTCGCGCTAGCTGTCGATTTTGTCAAACAAGGCCAGGTCGGGATAGAACTTGTTTCGCCCGAAAACCAAGTCAAGGCTCACATCACGACCGACATTCAGAAGCTCGATCTAACGAAGCCAGTCCGTTTTGGTTTCCAGAATATCGAAGTCAAACCCGGCGAGACTTGGAGTGTGCGCGTGTTCGCGAAATCAAAAGCACCCGTGTATGTTTACGAATTCATCAATCGGAAGTGGTTTGGCCTCCGATTCACCCAACCGACCCCGTTCATGGAAATGCTTATTAGCAAATAACGAAAAAGCCCGGGATAGCTCTTAACTAGCCCGGGCTTTAATCTAGCACAATGGACATCTGTGCCAATCAGCGATGGGATTACCGTCCCCTCTCAGTAACTCCCCGCTCGTCCAACGATGCCATGCCAGATACCCCGAACCATCATTGCGACTCGTTCGCGACGCGGCGCAATTACGATACCAAAAAAAACAAAGAAGAGCGCGATACGCCGTAGATGTGCGATACGCCAACTCCAGGCCATTGGAACGTGCTTCAGCATCAACACGGTGTTGCGAAACATATAGTAGTCGCGCAAAGGTGAATGCACTGACACCTCCCTCCACCGGCCAAGCCAAACGCGCACTACCCTATCCCCCAACGCATGGGATAGCTTCGCTCCGCATACTCCAAACAGTTGCCAGCCGGCTGCGCGTGCACGAAGGCACCACTCTGTATCGACATGATCGATGAAATAATCGTCGTTCATGCCTCCGATGGCATTGAGGGCTCCAACAGGGATCAAACATCCAGATGAAATTAGGAAGTCGACTTCCATAACATCATCGGCGCCGGCACACGGCACTTGCCGAACACTAGCCGCCCGGATGCGGACAAAATTCCCCAGGGTCCCAGTTCGTTGGTCCACCGAGACAGGGCCAACTGCCGCCACTTTCGTACCCTGATCATCAAGGCTCTGGTGCGCGCTTACAAGACGCGCCACCATATCTGGCGCTGGCACACTATCCTGATCGAAGAGGAGCACATACTTGAGACCTCGCTCCACAACACGGCCAATTCCGACATTGTGTGCTGTCGCTATTCCGCGGTTAGTCGGAAGGGCAATTATCTCGATGTTTTTGCCTGCAATCAGTGCTCGCAGCCCTTCCAGGGTCCCTTCACCAGACCCATTGTCGACCACATAGACAATATTGACCTGTTTGGACAACGCCTCAAGAAGCGTATCCAATACGGCAAGATCCGGGCGATAGCTTACAACGACTGCACCAACCCTGGCATCATGGCGACTAAGATCTCGCACGGCGACCGGCATTTCTATCTAATACCTTGAGTTAAAAAATCCGGAAGCCGGAACGCTCAACCAAGTTTGATGGCGTGGTTTTCGCTCATTAACTGCGAACGCGGGTGAGCCATGCCCCGGCACGTACAATTTGCGCCTTAATACGCGCACGCAGGACCAGCGCCCGAATCTTCGTGTGCCCAAGCCAGCGTCGGACTCTTATGAACGCGACACTTGCCCGGCCGGTCTTCGTCAAAACCTCTGCAGATCGCAGCTCGCTCGCAACCCGCAGCAAAAAATCTCTCCATTGCTTCGCTACGACGTCCTGTGCATAGTGCGCTCGAACGTCCGTGTAAGCCGCTTCCGCGATCTGCCTGCGAAACACTGTATCAACGATCAGCTTCTCAAGAGCGACATACCATGCGTCGGCGCTGTGATCGACCAGCATGCCGGTCACACCGTCGGTCACGCTCTCCGTGTACGGCGATGTGTTCGTGTAGATGCCGGCGATTTGCATCGCGCCATATTCGCGGTATTTGTTGTTAGTCTTGTATAGATTCGCCGTGAGATCGGCCATCGGCGCGAGACCGATATCGAGACCGTACGATGCCTTCATCTTGATGAAGTCCGAGTACGACGCCACGTGCGGCACAAACGTGACCCGATCGATTCCAATCAGTTCGGGTGGGCAATACCCAAAGAACACAAGCGTAACGTGTGCGAATGTATCAAGTACGCGCTTGAGTGCGGGAAGGATCTCAATGAAATCGTCCGCCCGGGTAATGCTGCCTGCGAAACCCACGCGCACTTCATTCGTGGGCTTAGTCGGTGCCGGTAAATTGTCGATCAGTGAAAAGTCGAATGGCGCGTTCAACTGCGTGATTCGAACACTCGGATAACGTTGCTTGATGTATTCACCGAGCCGCGGGGCGTTAACGACGACGTGACTAGCTCCTCCAATCGAGCGATCGAGCGTGCGCTGGACCGGCGCGCTCTGATAGAACTGCGCGATCCGAGAATCGCCTTTCAACTCCCAGAAATTGTCATCGATGTAGTAGACATAGGGCATCCCATGCATGCGCATCCAGTCGAGCATCGGCAGCGACGCGGGACTCGCCGTTCGACTAAGAATCACGAGTCCCCCCTCCCGGAGGGCTTCCGGTGTGAACTGAGGTAACAGCAACCGCCTAACTTCGCCGCGGTCGCCGAGAGCTTCTACGATGAGCCTCTGGATAATCTGGTTAGTTGGGATATCGCCTTCGACCACGAACTTAATATCGATCGGCTGCGAATTCAGACCGGCTTCTCTGTCGACAGCCGGAACCCGCCCCCGCGTTGCGCGAGGATCGGGCGGCAGGATTTCCATGAACGGGCTCGGCGGCCCATAAAACATGCCGAGGCGGCGGCGATTCACAAGCTCGTAGACGTACACTGGCATCGACGTGCGGCACCGCACCCGAATGCGCCAGACCGCCCCTTCGACGATCTCGACGGGGTCAAACATGAAGCGCACTGGCTGGCTCAAATCCGCCCGTGCCAAGTCGCGGTCGGCCCGGGCAATGCGTTGACCGGTTGGCGAAAATAGCTCGACCGTCGCTTTGCCAGAATGATGACCGTCGGTCGAAAACGCGAACGCGACACCACCAAGCATGCCGGCAGGCAATGCAACGTCATAATCGCGATGCGGTAACCAGTGCAAGCTGTCGCTGAGTTCGAGCGTGCCCCCCCGGCGGCGCCAGCCATACTTCACGGCATCGCGCTTGAGCGGCCAGAATGCAGGACCACAATGCTCCCACATGTCCGATGGCCGCGACATCACACGGTGTCGCCACGAATAGCGGCGCATGTGGCGCAGCGCGTGCAATTCCTCTAGGCCACTCGCCCACGCTCCATTCCCAGCAGCACCATGACCGCCCTCGTGGACGACACCCGCAAGCACGCCGAGACGGCGCGACTGCCTCGGCCAAGAAGGTACACCGTGGGCTTCTGACGCGATTCCCATCAGTGCCGATGCATTCGGCACGCCCGAAAATGCCTTCCGGCAAAACGCTTCGTTGGCTTGTTTGATCGCCCGAGCATTGGTGCGGCCCTCGACAATCTCGCGCAATACCGCATACCACCCGTCGCGCTCGAATGGCTCGTCAACCATCAACGCAATCGAGCCGTCCTCTATCGTCATGTAAGGATCGATGCGGGGTAGCACGGCAACTGCATCAACGAGCGCTGCAGTCAACAACGGGTGCAGCGTTTTGTATGAGTTGTTAGGCGTCTTGCTCGGCGCAAGCAGTAGGTAATTTGGCGTCAGCGCCGCAAACCGCCGCAGCGCGAATGCGTAACCAGGGTCCCACGGCAACAGTGTCACGCGCATGGTCGATGGCAACCCGTCGAGCATGCTCGCATCACTGCCGCTGCCTGGCGCGACAAAATGAATGCGGTGTCCCTCTTCGGCAATCTTGACGAGCGCCGGCAAAATGACTGCCCACACGGCATTCGAACGATGCAGGCCGCCCATGAAAGCGAACACGAACTCATCGTCATTGGCTGCACGTCGTCCAGTGATTAGCTGGGCCCGCATGCTGTCGATATCTGCACACGCTACCGGGAAATGCAGCAACCGCGCATGCAGGTTACGTTCGCGAAAATACGCGATCAGGGGCTCACTGCTGAGCAACACGCCGTCGAACAAGCGCAAATCCTTGCGCATCACCTCGGGTGTGAAATCCTCGCCGCTCATGCTGGCCTCGCCCAATTCAGCGAGTACTGGCATGTTGTCATCGAGGAAGTAATAAGTCGGCACGCCCAGCTCGCGTGCGGCATCGAGCCAAGGACGGTAGCACCGGATAGCACGCGACACGATCAACGCAGTCGCACGCGCGAGTACACTGAAATCGGACCCGGGACCGTTAATGACGACACGTACGCGATGCCGCCAGGGCTCTGGGAGCATGTCGAAGTAGAGCGCGGTCGACGCATCGTACTGCACCGTCACGATCAAGATGCAGCCTTCCGTGCCGTCCACCGAATGTGGGTCTACAGCCGAGCTGCCATCTGGCAGACGCGAAGCGAGATCCGAGCAGACGTCACGTGTTGCCCAGGTGTGCGCCGGATTCGAGGCGGTCAGATCATAGGCACCAACACGGTCGGGCCGCAAACGATCATTGCGGGGCGTTCGCATCCATTCCTCGAGCGCCCAGCCGTCTAACTCCGTATCCGGCGCCACCGTATGCGTGACGCCGACGGCGACATCGACAGCTTTCAACTCGAAGCAGTCAGACAGTCGACGCCAGAAATCCCATTCGGCTGCATGGCGGAGGAGCACGTGCGGATCAACGAAGCCGACCATCTCAACTGCGCGGCGCGGAATCAGCAACGCATGGCGCGCAATGAAGTTGCGGGTGCGCAGCACGGCCATGGAGACGCCACCGCCTCCAGCCGAGACTTTCGTCGCACTGCCGGTCGCCTCCTCACGCACCGCAGTCTCGACGAAGCCAAACGGTATCGCTTCGGCGTCGGCACGCGCACTGTTCAGCAGCTCTTCGAGCGCGTCCTCATAAAACTCGTCACCCGCCTTGGCAATAACGATCCAGGGTGCCCGGGCGTGCGCGAAGGCCTCTATCCAACCGACAGCCGGAATACCGATCGGCTTGGCTCGACGAGCCAGCGCGATGCGTGGATCGCGATTGCGCT
>JGI24740J21852_10000409_pt1 | contig 18403 bp, 21 predicted proteins | sample KBSCornC6_FD_21852 | JGI IMG/M metagenome (IMG submission 21852) | reverse complement strand
TGAACAGTCGGGAGGTGAAGTGTTTGCGCCAGTGGTGCCGGTAACAACGCTCCATTTCCTTACGGGTGATCTTTTGCTGCAGCAGCTCATGGATCTGGTCAAAGGCCAGCTTGGCGCCGTGCATGGCCATGCTCATGCCGTTGCCGCAAAGGGGAGTGATCATGCCTGCGGCATCGCCCACCATTAAAATATGATTTTCTACTGCTACCTTTTTAGAAAAGCTGATCTGGGAAATGGCCAGCGGCTGCTCATATAGGAAGGTAGCTTCCGTAAAGATCTTTTTAAGATTCGGGTTGCGGTATAATATTTCCCGCTCCATTTGCGGAATGCTGTTGTTATGCTTTTGCAGGTTAGCGGCAGTGGTCAGGTAACAAAGACAGCATTTACCGTCTTCAATACGGGCAATGCCGCAATAGCCATCGTCAAAATTATGCAGGGCTATCAGCTCTTCCGGGTGATCGTATTGAATGTGGTATTTAATACCAATGTAGTTATTGAGCTTGCCGGGCGGCTGTTGTATAAAGGGCCGTTTCCACTTTACATCCAGGTTGCTGCGTTTGCCAAAGGCGCCTGCTGCAATGAAGGCGGTAAAACGCCGGCCGTGATCGGCATTGATAACAAAGCGGTTGTTCCTGAACTGCACATCCTGCACCTTGGTTTGGGTAAGCACATGTACGCCTTTCTTTTGGGCAATTTCGTACAAGGCATTATCCAGCAGATAACGGCTAATACCAAAACCACCTAAAGGCAGGTCTGTCGTGTAGGCCTGGCCGTGAGGGTCGGAGAGGAGGAGCTTCCTGATCTGCGGCAGCTTCATATTTCCTACCGGAACACCCAGCCTTTCCAGGAAACCCCGGCTTTCCAGGCTAATGTATTCCCCGCATACTTTATGAAAAGGGTATTGTTCTTTTTCCAGCAGCACCACGCTGTAACCCGCGCCGGCACACTGAATAGCCAGGCTTAGCCCCGCAAGGCCGCCCCCTATCACAGCAATATCATACCGGTTGTCATTCATGGTGCTTAAAAGTAACCAGGTGACGAAAAGCCCATTGCCATTGTACGCCGGCCGGCGGTAACCCGGCCTGTGCCAGTAAACCCTGCCATTCCCGCTTTTTAAAGCCCCTGGCCACACTTAACGGGGCATCATTCTTTACCAGGTAAGAGCGGGAAAATAATTTAGTGAGCATACGTATAGAGTGGTAAGCCAGCCAGTGCCGGTGCAGATCATTAATAAAAAAGCCCCTGGTGCAATGCTGCTGCATCCATTGCAGCTGTTCAATTAAAGCGGCATCGGTAAAGTGGTGGCAGAAAAGGCTGGAGAAAATTATATCCGGTTTATCCGTAAACGTTACTTCCCGGTAGTCATTTACAATCCAGCGGGTGTGGGATTGCAGGATCTGTTTTTGCTCTGCATATTCAATACAGGCATCCTTTATGTCAATGCCGGTAAAGGTTACGCTGATGTTTTTGCGTTTACACCATTGCAGCAGCGCTGCCAGGTTATCGCCGCCACCGCAGCCTATTTCACATACATGAATGCGGGTGCGGCCGTTCAGTAACTGCTGCAGGCCGCGGATGGTAATACGGTGCCCGCCCAGCCAGCGGTTGATGTTATCCAGCTCCCGCAGGTTCTGCTCAATATCTTTGAATGGAATGTTGTCCCCATCCAGTAGTTCCAGCTCGTATGAGCGTTGTGCGAGGTTCATTTTACGGAAGCGATAAATGTTTCCATTGTTAGCCCCGGGCCAAATGCCACTCCAAAGATCCTTGCCGGTTGTGGGTTATGCTGCAGCCCTGCTAAAATATCCTTTAGTATAAATAAAATAGTTGCAGATGACATGTTGCCGTAATCTTCCAGCACTTTACGGGAAAAGCGCAGGTCATTGGCGTCCAGCGTCAGCTGATGCTCAATTTCATCCAGGATCTTACGGCCGCCGGGGTGTATGCACCAATGGGTAATATCCTGCTGGTTAATGCTGCTCTTTTGCAGGGCTTCCTGTACCAGTCCGCTGATATCTTCTTTAATAAGATGCGGGATATAGCTGCTCAGCGACATCAGGAAACCTTTGTTGCTGATGCCCCAGGCCATATCCAGCTTGCCTTTAAAGGCTATATTGGCGCAAAATCCATCAATGCTCAGCGCTGGCTTGCTACCTGTGGCAGCACCTGCGGGCTGGTTAGCCATTAAAATTGCTGCGCTGCCATCGGCAAACAGCAGGGCGCTGGCAGCATTATCCGGCGTGTAGTCCTGCTGAAAATGCAGGGTGCACAGCTCTGTAGCTACGATCATTACTTTAGCCTGCGGCTCCGTATCGCAGATCATCTTCCCTAACTTTAACGCATGTACGGCTGCATAGCAGCCCATAAAGTTTACGGATGTACGAAAAATGCCGGGCGACAACTGCAGCGCTTCTATGATCTCCAGGTCCAGGCCGGGCGCGCTCATGCCGGTGCAGCTTACGGTAATAAGGTGGGTAACGGCTGTTACCTCCATAACCCCTTCCATACACTGTTCTATGGCCTGCAGGGACAGGGGCAGGGCCTCCTGCTTATACAGGGCCATACGTTTATCAACCGATAATAATGTGCCATTAGCGCTGATAGCAGCGGTTTGTGTAACGGTCCATTCTTCCTCCGGCAGACTATAATCCGGTAATACGGAATAGCGGGTTTGAATACCGCTATGCCGGTATAAAAAAGACAGTTTACGCTTATCGGTTTCATCCAGCTGGTGTACTTGCTGCATAAAACGCAGGATGTCGTCCTGCTGGTGACGATAAGCGGGTACCGCGGTGCCTATGGAAATGATCTCAGCCAAAATGATGCAGAATTAGTAATACAATGAAAGCCATGTTAGTACAGGTACCTGCCAATATGTTCATTTGCATGGTACGCTTAAAGTCCGCCCTGGAAGCATCCCTCCACACCTGTATGAGCCAGCGTATGAAAAAGAAGATAACGGGTATGAAAAATAGCTGCAATATCACAAAGTGACGGAGCTGCTGTTGTTGTTGATAATGAACAAACAACAGGCCAAAGGCAATGGTATACATGCCGGCGCAGAACAAAAAGGTGCCACGCTTGCCCAGCTTCATACTTAAAGTAGTTACCTGGTCCTTTGCATCCGCCTCATGCTGGTATACCTGGGTAATGGGGTAGAAGCCGCCTATAAGAAAGGCCGCTGCTATGGCCGGTATCCAGGGGAAGGGCAGCTGACCGTTCACCGCTGAACCATAATACACCATGCAGAATACCAGGGCGCCCTGGTTCAGGATCACTGTCAGGTAACCAATGACCGGGAAACGTTTTAAACGGATGCGCCGGTTACTGTAAGCACGGGAGCAAAGGATATAACAACCTAAAGCCACTGCAAACCAGGGAGATACGAGGAACGATAGTAGAAAAGCTGCTACATCCATCCACACTGTTACATAAAAAAGCTGACGCGTAGGCTGCATGGGTTTGGCCACACCGCCAATGCTGCCTTCGTCCCGGTCCATATAGCTGTTATAACCATTACTGGATGGGTATAACAGCACATGCAGCAGTATAAAGATCAGGATGGCTTTGGGCCAGTTAATATCCGGCACAAAGCTCAACGCAAACCAGTACACCGGCATCAGGAAGTAGGAGAAAGGAAAGCGCAGCAATTGTATTGTGGAGGGTTGTAGCATGCAGGGCGCTTATTTTTTTACAGGTACCGATATCTCTACTTTAAAATCGCTACCCAGGATGAAACTGGAACCTCCTACCTTATAATCTTCCCGGTTCACTTCAATGTTTGCGGTGAACAGGCCGCCGCTGGCGGTTTTGCTGTAGTTAAAGGGCAGGCTGATCTCCTTTTTTACCCCGCGTATTTCCAGGGCGCCGGTGGCTGTATAACCTTTATCAGCCTTTTTAATAGCGCTGGAAGTAAAGCGGATCAGCGGAAACTTGTCTGCGTACAGGTATTTTTCACCTTTGGCGTGTTTGTTCTTTAGATTGTTGCCGGTATTCACAGAGGCTGTGCTCACTGTTACATTGAACTTTGAGCCCGGAAGGTCGTTCTCATCAAAAATAATGTCCCCTTTTAAACCGCTGAAGGAGCCGGAAGCGCCTCTGCCATCAAATTTAATAGTGTAGCCGTCTGCAATTTTCCAGCTGGTAGCAACATACGTGAAGGCGGATGCTATAATAAACATTACAGCCGCCAGCGTGACAGTAAATCTTTTCATTGTGCTCTTCTTATTAAACGGCAATAGTGCCCCTGAATGAATATAACAAAAAAACCGTGTTACTTGTTTTTGCGTTTCTTCGACGCCTTTTCCGCTTCCATTTCTTCTGCGGTTTGAGGGCGCATCAGGTTCTTTTTCCGCTGATCCTGCGGCTGTTGCACCGGGAACTTGCCCAGGGGCAGGGCGTCGTGAAACACTTTTTCTATATGTACCCATTTTCCGCCTTTCCATTTAAACCCTTCATAATCCAGGTCAGGTACATACGTATACGGTTTTCCCGGCTCATTGGTTGCCGATACAAGATGATCAAATACGATCATATCCATTTCGGGGTTATAACTGAGGCTGATGGTGGCTTTTTTACTGTATTCTATAATGAAGCGTTTGCGGGTAGGTTTTGGGACCGTATCTTCTGCGTAGCTAAAGAAAGGCCCGCCAAATACGGGTTTGCCATTCTTGAACTGCAGCATATCCACCAGTTTTTTAGTGCTGCGCAGGTTATTGGCATCATAGCCGAACAACGTATAGTATTCACTGTTAAAAAAGTGCTGCTGTACTATTTTATAATAGAGACAGCCGTACCAGGCTTTGTTATCGCCTACGGTATCTACATTGGAGGTATAGTCAGAATTATCAAAAAGGGGGAACAGCTTCAGCTGTCCGTTCTTACTGTTCATTTGTATGGCGCCGTAGTGGCGGTAAAAGCCATTATCGTTCTCAAGGCCCCAGGTAAAAATGCGGAAGGTGCTATCCTGTGGGTATTGTATGCTGATGCTTTGCAGGGAATCAAAGGAGAACTCAAAAGAGTAGGGGGCTTTAAGCGCACGCACCAGCTGTGGTATGAACTGGTCGCTGGCCTGCTGGCGTATGTCTTCTGTTTTGCCGTTTAAAATGGTATCTGCTACCCGCTGCAGGGAATCCTGCTGTTTTGAGAGCAGGGTACTGTCTGCCGGGCGCAGGTGCTGCGCCTTTGCGGCCATTATACCGGTGAAGATCCAGAAAAGCAGTAGATACGATTTGTTCATGTTTTATGAGCTGAAAGCGCAAAGCAGAAGCATAAAGCTGCCTGCCTTGTGTTAATGTGCTGACTGTTTAACGCTGCGTATATTATTTTTGTTATATGTTCCTGGAAAATAGCCGAAGGCTTAAAGCTTTTATGCTTTGCGCTTTCTGCTTTCAGCGCTCCGCAAGTGCATGTATTTCAGCGGCCAGGCGGCTCCAGGAGTATTTTTGTTTTTCTTCCTGTACGCCGGCCGTCATGGCAGCCTCCCGGTCCTCCACATAATATTTTTCTATGGCAGCTGCAATGGAGGCTGGTTCCGGCTCACAAATGAAGCCTACTTTGCCATCCGGGATGGTTTCTGCCAGCCCGCCTACATTGGTAACCACCATGGGCTTTTCAAAGTGGTAAGCTATCTGTGAAATGCCGCTCTGGGTGGCGCTTTTATATGGTTGTACCACCAGGTCGGCCGCACGGAAATAATACTTTACATCGTCGTTGGGAATAAAGTCGGTATGCAGCAGCACTTTATCGCCCAGCTGGTGTTGTGCAATCAGCTGGTGATAGGGGGCGGCATCTTCATAAAACTCCCCGGCTACCAGCAGGTGAATGTCCAGCTTGCGCAGGCGTTCATCTGCCATAGCCTGTAATAGCAGGTCCAGCCCTTTGTAGGGGCGTATAAAACCAAAGAACAGGATGTATCGTTTACCGGCATCCAGCTTCAGGTGGGCCCTGGCAGCGGATTTAGGTATTAGTTCCCCATAGCTGTCGTAAATAGGATGGGGGATGAGCGATGCCTTTTTTACGGGCTCAAACTGCCGCAGGTCGTTGATCACAGACTGGCTCATGGCTACAAACACATCCACCGGTTTCAGGAAGTAGCGGGTAAAGGCTACATCGCCGAACCTTTTTTCATGCGGTACCACGTTATCCAGCAAACCCACTATGCGGATGTTGCTGCCTTTTTTAGCGATGCGCAATATAGTGCCCAGGCAGGGGCCCATAATGGGCAGCCAGTATCTTACAATAATAATGTCAGGGTTAAAGCGGCGTATCTTGCGGCCGGTGATCCACCAGTTCAGCGGGTTAATGGAGTTTACGATCCGGCGGATACGCAGGTGTGCGGGCGGAGGATCTGTTGAATACTGGCTTTTGCCGGGAAACATGAAACCAGGATACTGTACGGTGAAGGTCCAGATATCTACATCGTCTGTTTGCTGCAGCTCTTCGGCCAGCCTTTCGTTATAAGCTGCCAGGCCGCCCCGGAAGGGGTAAGCGGTGCCGAGTATGAGGATCTTCGATTTATTCAAAGCTTACGATTGTCAATTACGAATTACGAATTGCGAATTGATTGAAGCGGTTTATAATGAGTTATTAAGATCTCCGCTGCATTATAATTCGTAATTGACAATCCGTAATTATTTTCAACTAATTTTTTCTTCAATAAGATACGTATTCCGCTCCGGTGCATTGCGGGCTACCAGCTCGCCAATAAAACCGGTAAGGAATAGTTGTGAACCTATGATCATAAACAGGATGGCCAGGTAAAAGATAGGCCGGTCCGTCATGTTGTATTTGTCAAAAGCAATTTTGGCAAAGCCCAGATAAAAGGCAATTCCAAAACCTAAGAGGAAGAACACGGTGCCCAGCGCGCCAAACAGGTGCATTGGGCGTTTGCCAAACTTACCGATGAACATAATGGAGGCCAGGTCCAGGAAACCGTTAATAAAACGTTCCAGCCCAAACTTGGTAACGCCGTACTTGCGGGCGCGGTGCTCTACGGGCTTTTCGCCGATCTTGCTAAAGCCCGCCCATTTGGCAATAACGGGGATATAACGGTGCATTTCCCCATACACCTCAATAGACTTCACCACTTTTTTGCGGTAGGATTTAAGGCCGCAGTTCATATCGTGCAGCGCTACCCCGCTCATTTTGGTGGTGGTCCAGTTATAGATCTTACTGGGCAGGTTCTTGGTGAGCGCGTTATCGAACCGTTTCTTTTTCCAGCCGCTTACCAGGTCATAGCCATCCTCTACTATCATGCGGTAGAGTTCCGGTACTTCGTCGGGGCTGTCCTGCAGGTCGGCATCCATGGTAATGATCACATTGCCCTGTGCTGCGCGGAAGCCTTCATTTAAGGCGGCTGACTTGCCATAGTTACGGCGGAAGCGGATGGCTTTAATATGCTGCGGATCGGCGGCTGCCAGGCGCTGTATCACTTCCCAGGAGCTATCCGTGCTACCATCGTCCACCATCCATATGTCGTAGGAGAAATTGTTTTCCTGCATCACACGATCAATCCAGGCAACAAGTTCCGGCAAAGATTCTTCTTCGTTTTTTAATGGAACGATAACGGATATGTCTAAACTCATAGTCTGGATTTTTAATTACGAATTGTCAATTACGAATTACGAATTGGGTATTCGCAATGGACATGGCCCGTTAAAAAGCGTTGCCATGTACCGGAACCAAATTCAAGTAACCTGCAGTTTGTTGAACAAGGTTCATATACGCAGTACTCAATGCGTAATTCGTAATTCCGTAATCCGTAATTCTTATAACTGCGGCTGTTGTACGTTCGGGTTCTTCTTGGCTACTGCAGCACCTATAAGGGATGCGATAACGCCAAAGAACAGGGTACCGAAAATACCACCGGCCAATACAAATACCATGAACATTTTACTGGTCATGGCAATAGCCTTTTCTATTATTTCATCTGATTGTCCCTGACTTTCCATCTGCCGGCGGGCCTCTTCCAGTGCCTTTTCCTTAATATCCGGGAAAATAAGAATGAATACCACGGTGAACAGCACGGTAACCAGCGCTATAAGGGACGTGGTTTTGAACCCGTTTGCAAAAACGTTGCCAAAGGTTACATTCCCGTCATTCAGCTTTGCAAACTGGGTGCAGGTATAAATAACGCCAACAAATATTACAGCGGTGCTTACCCATTTTACCCAACTTGCTGTGCTGAGGTTCAGCACATAAAAAAGTACGGATAACAGAATAATGATCGCGCTGATAACCAATCCATACTGAAGATGGTTGCTTTTGTGCATAGTAGTAAGGTTTATAAGGATTAAGAAAACAGTACCTGATTATTATTGATAACCGCTTTCACTTTGCCCGTTAACTCCGCGCCAATATACGGTGAATTTTTAGACCGGGAAGCAATATCAGCGCTGGTGAATGTCCAGGTGGTATCCGGTTCAAATACAGTGAGATTTTCCAGCGCTTCTTTATTAAACTCCGGTATAGGAAGGTTAAAGATGCGGCGTGGGTTTATGGTGAGCATTTGTATAAGCTGTGGCAGGGGCAGCTGGGGAATATGTCTACGGATCACCCCAAAGCAGGTCTCCAATCCTATCATCCCATTTTTCGCATATTCAAATTCCAGCTGTTTGGCATCCCAGTCCTGCGGTTGGTGGTGGGTGGCAAAACAATCCACCACGCCATTCAGCACCGCCTCTTTCAGCGCAGCAACATCCTCTTCGCCGCGCAGGGGCGGATTTACTTTAAGATGAGTATCGTAGGTCCGGAGGGCTGCATCCGTAAAAGACAGGTGGTAAGGCGTAACGGAGCAGGTAACCTTTATACCTTCTTCCTTTGCTTTGGCAATGAGGGCTATGCCTTTGGCGGTGCTTACGCCGGTAATGTGCAGCTTGGAATCGGTGTACCGGGCCAGCTCAAGGTCGCGCTGAATGATCAGCTCTTCGGCCAGGGCGGGTTTGCCGGGCATACCCAGCTGGGTGGAGTGGATGCCTTCGTGCATGAGGCCATGGGCGGAAATGCTCTGGTCGTCCGGCAGCTGTATAATAGTGCCGTCAAAGGCTTTTACATATTGCAGGGCTTTCAGCAGCAGGCCGGGGGATTGTACGGGTTTAATACCGTCGGAAAAGGCGGCTGCGCCGGCTTCCTGCATCTCGTACATTTCTGCAAGGGAAGTACCTTCCAGGTTTTTGGTAATGGCGCCTATGGGCAGCACCTGTACAGGGCCGCGGCTGGTATTGCTAAGCACATAGCTGATCTGCGGTTTGGTGTGCAGGGCCGGCTGGGTGTTAGGCACTATCATTACCGTGGTAAAACCGCCCCTGGCTGCTGCCAGTGAACCGGTTTGCAGATCTTCCTTATGCTCCTGGCCGGGATCGCAGAAATGGGCAAAAACGTCCATCCAGCCCATGGATACGTGGAGGTTGTTGCCTGTAATGGTTTCTACATTATCCACCTTAATTTCTGCGGCTACCTTGCTCACCTTGCCATCTGCAATTAAAATGTCCATCGGCTGCCCGGAGAAAGGATCATTCGGGGCGATAACTATTGCTTTTTTAATTAATATCTGCATGCTGTAAAATAAAACCTGGCTGTAAGAATAATGCTTGTCCAAAAAGTACAGGCGCAAAAATAGGAAAATTTGAAGATGGAGGAATTAGGAAATGTGATGGCGTTGGGGGAAATGAAGGGAGAATTGGAGGCCCTGACATGAACTTCACTAGGGATGGACTAGGGAAAAACATGGGATTTAGTAGGGAAAGACATGAGAAACACATGAGAAAGACATGGGAAAGACTAGAGAAACAATGCCTGCCTGGTCCTTGGAATAGGTTTATACAGCTTTTTAAATCAATCTACAGCAGGTAGCAGCTGTTTACACCAGCCGCTCCCGCATTTCCAGTGTGGGCAGGGCGCAGGCCTGTTTACGTACCAGCTGGTGGCGGCGCTGGGCTATCCAGTTATATACCGGGTTGCTGATAAAGTTGGGGATACAGGACAGCAGCCAGCCGGCCAGGCCGAACGGCTGCCGGCAGCCGCGCAGAATGCGGGCTATAGCAGCCGTCCGGGTGTACGCTTTGCCATGCTGTACCAGGTAAATAGTACCGGCCTCTGTACCTGTTGCCAGGCGCAGCCCGTGCTTTTGGGCCAGGGTCTGAAAACAGGCGCTTTGCTGGTCACAGAGGCGGAAATGTACCCGGTCCATGCGGATAACCCAGCGTATAAAGCCGTTGCAAAAGGCACAGCTCCCATCGAATAATATGATCTTATCAGCTTGCATATACCTGCGGTTCAGGATTAATGTCCGCAAAGGTAGGTAATTTCCACCGGGCTTTCCGGTTTATGCGGCTGATCACTTTATTCAGGAAAGCCTGCCATTCCTCATCCTTAAAAAAGAAGCCATAGGTCATGATGAAAATGATCTCGAACCCATAGATCATCATAAACACATAAATACCCAGGTGCAGGGCAATGCCACAGAGCACTACGGTCAGGCGGGTCTTTTTAAACCACACCAGCACGGGGAAGTATACTTCCACAATGAGGGTAAAATACGTGGAGATGGTGACGAATACGCCGTTCCGGGCCAGGAAATCGTTCCAGGGTGTGCCCTTGAAACGGCCAATGCTAAAGGTATAATAAGTGGCCACGCCATTGAACCATACATCTGCATGGATCTTATGCCAGGCCGACCAGAAATAGATCATACAAAAGTGCAGGGTAATGGCCCGCACACACAGGTTGCTGCCCAGGTTCGACAAGCGCCGCAACGTTTGGTTCCTAAACTGCCCGGCTTTGATGCTGAAGTACTGGTAGCTGTCGGCAAAAACCATGTACAGCATAATAAACTTCATCAGGTTATCGCCGCCATTCAGCACCAGGTTGCACATGCGCTGCAGGGTTTCGTAACAGAGGAACAGCAGCAGGGCGGTAAGATTTTTCCCGATACCAAACAGGTATAATACAATGATCAACAGGTAGGCGGTAATGAACCACTGGTAATGCTCCCGCAAAAAATGGGTGGGGATGCCCAGCAGTTCTGTAATAAAGGTAGGTACCGGCGATACAAAAGAATTGGCCCCATACAGTATATCCAGGTAAGCCCACTGGAAGAGGATTGTTTTAATTAAGTGAAAACAAACAAATATGCGGAATACCGCGAGGTAAAAGGAATAGCGGTTCTTTTCCTCTAAACTGATCAGGTATTTAAACAGTGCCATGGTGAACGGTTTTAGCGGTTAAGGGTAACATAATCGCTTACGAAATAAGCTTCTTCGCGGCGGGGTTTGGTGCTGAACCGGTCGGCAAATTTAGGTAGCATTACGTGGGAGAGGATAAGGCGTACCTCATGCCGGGCTGTATCCAGCCGGTTCTTTTGGGCTACAATGGCCGCGTAGTTCCGCAGGGTTTGAAAGCTGATGCCATGCTGGATGGTTTCCCGCAGCATATGTTCACCACTGGTATCTGTTGCGCTTTTCCCGGCTTGTTTGTTCCTGAAGATCAGGTCCTGGCGCATATCGTGCAGGTCATCGCCAATGCCGGTCATACTACCGGAAAGCAGGTAGTCTACAATATCCTCATGCCAGTTAAAGGGTGCTTTCTGTTGTTTGAGGGTTACAATCGGTTCCATTACCTCAAATGTTTTGCTTTGGTGTGTGAGCTTATCGCGGAACTCGTAGTACAGGCGCTCATCATAATTAGGAGGCGGAGCAAAGAAGCCCCAGCGCTGGAATAACCAGGTTTGGAACACCTGCTGCTGTTTATAGAACTGCAGGCTTACGTAATTATCCGGCATGGTGAATAAGAACGTAGTTGCAAAATAGCTGATGAATGCCAGGTATATAATTGGGCGTAAAATATTCATGGCTGAAGGTTTGAAGGGTTGAAGCGGAATAGTGTAAAATATACGAGGGTTAAGAGAAGGCTGGATAGCGGGCATAGCTTGCCCATCCCGGTTCTCCAGCCTTCTGCTTCAACCTTCAAAGGTCACACTACTAACTAAAACTGTAATTAATCGAGGCTGTTCAATTTGCTCTGCACTTGCTGTGCAGGTTTCAGAATACCTCCACCCGGCTGGGTGATAATGGTAGCATTTGCTGTAGCGGTCAGCAGGTCCGTTTGGGTAATGTAACGGGTTGCTGTAATAAGACGGGTGTACGGCAGTGGCACTACATAAATAGTGGGTACCGGGGTCAGGTAAGCGGCAGCTTTGGCGCCGTTTACATTCTGGGCGTCTGCCAGCTGCAGGTTAGTGGCCTGGTTGCTGCCTAATAAGGCAGGTGCGCTGGTGTGGCTGAAACTGGAAAGGGTAACAGTAGTAACTGCGAGGCAGGCTACAATGGCTGTTTTTGCATTGAAAATGCGGATCATGACGTTAAATTTTTGAGGTTATTGAAATGAAGAAATCAACAATGGGTTACTAGTGTTGCGCAATGGCAGACATTGCTGCAACCAATTAGTAGGTGCTCATGCTGTTTGGGCTGATCCTCTGTGTAAGTGTGATTTTTGGGGTGTAACAAGAAGAACAGGACAGCTAAAGATCTGCTGTAGATCGGGTGTAAAGTTGAACATTAAAATTATTACTGCCAATAGCGTGTGTGTTTAATTTATTCCTAATTTTATTGTACGATTAAGTTTGTTTGTTTTTTTTAACTGTTGACCTCAAATTGTTGCACCCCATGATCTCGGACACTATCAGAAAGCTCCGTATGGAGCGAAGTTTTACCCAGGAGTATGTGGCCCTGGAGCTGGGCATTTCACAAAATGCTTATTGTAAGATTGAGAATGGTCAGGTTCAGTTAACCATTGACCGCTTACAGAAAATTGCGGCTATTTTAGATACGCCGCTGGCCCTGTTGTTTAATTACCAAACGGAGCAGGAATCAAGAGACAGCGCTTTACCATTTTGCCAGGACGTTATTGTGCTATTGCAGGGAGAGCTGCAGGCAAAACAGAAGGTAGTGGATGACCTGCTAGGGATTATTAAGGTAATGCAGGGCAGCCCAGGGTAATATAGTTTGTTTGATCCTTCTTCCGCAGGCCCAACTCCGGCCTGCAGGCGCCTCTTTAGTTGTTATGTTGGCGTTAGCTGGTTAGTGGCGGCAGGGCAGAGGTATGTATGCTCGTTTACCTATTATTTAAAATATTTTATGTTTTACATAAAAAATTAAATGTTTTGCGTACATTTGGATCGAAACAAAACTTCATCCTTTATGAACCGGATCATTATTCGCGGGCTGTACATCCTTACCAACATTGTATGGTATCTGTTCTGGGTATTCCTGGCTATTATTGTTATTGGGATCTGCATTAAAATGTTCACCACCCAAAAGCTGGAATGGGACGTACCCGTTACCATAAATGCCGCTAAATACCTGCCTGTTACGGGTATGGATACAGAGAAGGCGCAGGTATCTTCCCTGCGGAATGTAGAAGGATTAATGAAGTTCAATGTGCCGCTTACCCCGCTTTTGAGCGCTAACGTTGTTTTCTTTTTTTCCTTGTCTATGTTCCTGTTAGGCAGTATCCTTTACAATACCCGCCGTATTTTTCAATCCCTGAAAGCAGATGTGCCTTTTAACCCGGAAAACGTAAAGCGCCTGCGTTACATTGGCCTGTTTGTAATTGCTATGGCGGTTATAAATTTTATAGATGCTTTTGTGAAGAATGTAATGTTCAAAACCCAGCTGCAGCAGGCAGGAGGCATCTATCAGATAAAAATAGTGCTGGGTTTCTGGCCGGTTATTACCGGGCTTGTTATCCTGGTGCTGTCAGAAGTTTTCAGGAAAGGCTACCAGTTAAAAGTGGATAACGAATCTTTTGTATAATGGCGATCATCATAAACCTGGATGTGCAGATGGCAAAGAACAAGATCTCTTTAACAGAGCTGGCGCAGAAAGTGGACATTTCTCTTACGAACCTGTCTTTGCTGAAAACCGGCAAGGTGAAGGGGATCCGTTTTGACACGCTGGAAGCCTTATGCCGGATCCTGAAATGCAAACCCGGCGATATACTGGACATTACAGACGCAGAATAATGCTTTATCGTAGTGGTGTGAACGTTAGTGGTTCCACACTATTAAGCTATCGTCCGGTACATCATATTCATATACCTGGTGCGTAAGCGTATCTATGTACAACCAGCCGTCTGTAATAAACCGTTTCCCGTAATCATCTTCATAATTATGGCCCAGGTGGCATACCATGTATTTTGCGCTGTCGGTATCCAGCAGCTGGTCCCATAACCAGGCAATGGAGCTGTCTTTGGCGGCGTTTTGTACAGCGGTATTATCCGTCAGGGAAATGTATTGCGTAACCAGCACATCGGCCCAGCTTAATCTTTCGCGCATGGCGCTGTCTATTTCAACAGAGCGGTTCTCTTTACCGGCTGGTGAAAATGCCCGGAAGGTAGTATCTGCCTGCACAAAAGTGGCGCTGTCTGAGTTATTGGCGGTAGTAGCGCCGGCGTTGTCCGGAGCGGAGGAACAACCCGCAAAAGTGAGTGCGCAAAACAAAGCGGCAAGGGATCTTTTCATAGGGCATGAAATAATTGCCAACAAATATAATTAAAAGATCCGTTGGCGGATAGCAGGATAGCAGCCATAAAAGGCTCCCGGAATTTTTCGCTTACAGGTATTTGTTTGTCGCCAATGAAAATATGATTGTCCTGGATCTTGTCCAGCTGCGCAATGTTCACAATATAGGAATGATGTACGCGTATAAAGGGGTGGGAGAGCTGTTCCTCAATATCTTTCAGACGGCGGTACACCAGTAATTGCTCGCCGCTGGTAACCAGCCGCACGTATTCTTTTTCCCCTTCAAAATAGAGGATATTGCGCAGCAACAGCTTATGAAATGTTTTGCCGGATTTAATGAAAAAATATTCTTCTGCTACGGGTGTGGATGGGGTAACTGTTCCCCCCCGGTCTTTTTGATGAAAATGGGTTTCTATTTTTTGTACGGCTGCGTAAAAACGTTTTAATGTAATGGGTTTCAGCAGGTAATCCAGCGTGGCGTAACCGTAGCTGTCTGCCGCATATTCTGAATACGCCGTGGTGAATACAATATGGGTGGTTTTGGGCAGCAGGCCGGCCAGCTCCATGCCGGTAAGCTGTGGCATGTTAATGTCCAGGAAAATGAAATCCACGGTTTGTTCTTTCAGAAAAGCCAGGGCTTCCAACGCATCGTAACACTTGGCCAGCAGCTGCCATTCTGTGGTCTGGCGGATGAACATTTCCAACAGGTTCACGGCATTAGGCTCATCATCTATAATAATACAGCGCAGGTTCATTGTAACGGAATTTTCAGGGATGCATTAAAGTATTTGCCTGCCGGCTGGGCGGTAAGCTCATAGTTGCTGCCAAATAATAACGACAGCCTTTTGTGCAGGTTGCGGATGCCAAAGCCGCTTTCCCCGGTCATGGATTGTTTGTCGTGCAGCAGGTTCTGGGTTTGAAAAAGCAGGTACCCGTTCTCCTGCACCAGTGAAATAGTAACGGCGTTTTCCGGGTTGGATTTATCGATACCGTGTTTGAAAATATTTTCTACAAAGGTCATTAATAACATGGGCGGAATGCTGGCTTCTTTGCGGCAGTTCTGAATAAAGGTAATGGATATCTCATGCCGGATGCGGATCCTTTCCAGGGCAATATAATTTTCAAGGAACTGGATCTCCGTGCCCAGGGTTACTACGTCCCGGGGGCTTTCATCAACAAAGTACCGCATGATCTCTGACAGGCGTTCAATGAACATGGCGGTGCGGGGCGCTTCCTTATAGGCTTCGTAATAAATGTTGTTAAGGGTATTAAACAGGAAATGCGGCTGCACCTGTGATTTCAGGAGGTTCAGCTCTGCCAGGCTTTTTTCTGCAATGATCTCTTCTGCCTGTCGTTTCAGCTTAAAATAGTCCAGCGCAAAACGGAATACAAAGCTTAGCACATAGATCACCACGCAGGCGGCGCTTACATAAATAATGCTTTTAGTGGTAATGGGCAGGTACTCTTTGGAAAAGTATTTATTGTAAATGTATTGGGAAAGATAGCTGCGGGTAATACCTACCAGCGCAAGGAAAAAAACGGATGCCAGCACGTAGGGCATTAACCGTCCCTTTTTATAAAATACCGGTAACAGGAAATGGATGTTGCCATAGATGATAATGGCATAGAATGCAGTGCTGATGGCAGTAAAGGCAGCTGCCTGCACCACGCCATCCATCGGCAGCATGGAAATGAAATTGATCAGGAACACAAAACCCCAGAGCAGCCATTGCAGCTGCACGGGGCTAGCCTGGCCGGAAAATATCTTCATAATTAAAGGTACAAAGATTTTAAGGCTGGCTGTCACCAGTTTTCAACCGTTGGCCCGTAAAATTCAACCGTTACCGTTATTGAACACTATGCGGGTATGGCTAAAGTATGTAAGTGAATAATTGAATTGATTTTTATAAACAGCGGAGGCGGCAGACATTTGTTTTCATTACTCCAATACAAGCGCTATGAAACATAACATTGTTATCGGCATATTAATATTGATCGCCATTATGGCCGGTGCACTGGCGCCCCTGGTGCTGGAAGCGCAGGCTACAGATACAGTGGCGCCGGGCAGCCGGATCCTGAACACCCGTTTACTGAAACCCGGGCTGCGCCAGTACCTGGTATATTACCAGCACCCGCAATTGCCCAGAACATTACGGTGCTGGTACTGGATGCGCGATATTAAAACAGCTACCCGCAACGGGGAGCCGGTATTTACCATCAGCCAGCATTGGTATGGCGGTGATACCAGCAGTTACCGCGCTTATTTTTCTGTGAACAGCGCCAAGGATTTTACACCGGTCTATCACCGGGAAACTGCCAAAGGCAGCGTGGCAGCCTATAACTGGGGAACTACTGGTATTAACGCTGCGGATACAGTGGCAGATAATTCAAAGCAGGGATTTACCCTGCAGTTTGACCGCCCCAACTTTAACTGGAACCTGGATGTGGAAACCTTTGAAATGCTGCCGTTAGCTGCGGGTAAAACATTTGCCATTAACTTTTATGATGCCGGTTTGGACCTTCCGCAATTCGTGATCTATAAAGTAACCGGCAGCGAGCCTCTTACCACGCTGGATAACAAAAGCGTGGACTGCTGGAAGCTGGTGACCACCGGTAACAATAAAGGTGTTGACTATACGCAAACTTTTTGGATCAGTAAAAAGGAGCACGAATTTTTGAAAGAGGAAGATGTATATGGCGGCATGTACCGCTGTAAAGTAAAGCTGCCGGCCTTTATGCCGGATGTACTGACACATTTTTAAACCTGTTGTAAAATGATCACCTGTATGAAATATACTTTTCTGCCATTCATGCTTATAGTGGGCGGCTTGTTCTTTATGCAGGTTTTGCCGGAGGAAACACCGGTGAATAAGAACGAGGTATTTGTATTGGCTACCTTATACAGCCGCCATAACAGTACGCCGGTGTATAGCCTGGACACGCTGAAAAAGATCATTAGCGCCATTGAACCGCAGGTATTTGTGCTGGATGTGAATCCAAAGGAATTAAAGGAGCAGAAAGTGTACCCGTCCAAGATAGAGTACCCGGGTGTAATATTCCCGCTGGTAAATGAAATGCAACGCCCGGCTTATGCTGCAGAGCCACCGGAGCCTGTTTTTACGGAAATAGTGCAGGCGGTGATCAAAGCCCATAAGGAGTTTGACAGTACCCAGGCCGATGCCTCCCGCTCTTTGCAGCAATATACCGGCAGCCTGTTTAACGTGCTGAAAATAGTATGGCAAACACCTGCAGATGTGAACGGGCAGCGTACGGATAAAGCGCTGGCAGGCAAACGTGCGCTGGAAGATCAGCTTATAGGCCCGGTAGATATGGACGGTGACCGGCGCTGGACGCAGAACATTGTAAATGTAACGCTGCAGGCGGCCAAAGCACATCCCGGCAAACGTATACTGGTATTGATAGGGATAGAGAACTGCCACGGCGTGCGGGCTGCCCTGCGCGCACAGAACGGGATACAACTTGTTGATATGGAACAGTGGCTGCGCCGTCAATAACGGTAACCCATATACTGTAATGTACCATCCTTCCGCCGGAAGGGGAGCTGCAAGGCTCCCTTTTTCATTTAAGATAGATATATGGTATTAAAATGTTATATATTTTACGGCTGCCGGTGGTAACTTGCAGGCATCCCGATTGCGTATTCTAATAAATAAGGGCGTGCTGGATTCAGCCGCCCTTCCTCTTTTTAATGTCCCTTGGGTACATCGGTAACTGCCCGGAGGCTTACTGCATTTTTAGTTGGGAAATTAGCCGGTACCGGGTAGGTAACCTTAGCGCTGCCCAGCCATTCCGCCACCCGGATCATAGTAGTTTCAAAACCAATGCAGCGGTAGCTGAGCGGGTACACATCGCCCTTCCATAAAT
>JGI24740J21852_10000408_pt1 | contig 18450 bp, 15 predicted proteins | sample KBSCornC6_FD_21852 | JGI IMG/M metagenome (IMG submission 21852) | reverse complement strand
GCGCGCCCAGCGTCACCGCGATATTGCCTGCGAACGTGCCGAGAATCCCGCAGAACACATCGGCGGATTCGGCGGCGAGCGGCTCGCCTTCGAGCGCGCGCTTGACGATCTCGCGCGTGTCGACGTTGGCCGCCACGCGCTTCTTGTCGCGGCCCGCGAGCGCACGATAAATCACTTCCATGCCGGGGCCCGCGGCCACGCGCTCGAACGACACATGCGACCACTTCTTGCGCGCGTAGTGCAGCACGATGTCCTCGCGCTCGTCGGCGGGCGCGAAGGTGGCGTGGCCGCCTTCGCTGCCGAGCGCGATCCAGCGGTCGTCGGCGGGAATCAGGCCGGACACGCCCATGCCGGTGCCCGGACCGAGCAGGCCGATCACGCTATTCGGGCGGCGCGTGCCGCCGCCGACCTGCACGCGCTGCGCGTCGGTGAGGCCCGGCAAGGCCATCGCCAGCGCGGTGAAGTCGTTCACGACCAGCAGCGTGTCGAAGCCGAGCGCGCGGCGCGTGGCTTCGATCGAGAAGGTCCAGTCGTGATTCGTCATGCTGACCTGATCGCCGTCGACCGGGTTCGCAATTGCAATGGCCGCATGATTCACGCGGCCGATCTTCATGTCCTTCAGATACTTCTTGATGACCTCGGCAACACCGGGATACTCCGCGCACGGATAGACCTGCACCGAGCCGATCTCGCCCGGTCCGGTTTCGAGCGCGAAGCGCGCGTTCGTGCCGCCGATGTCGGCGAGAAGCCTCGGTCCATCGGCGTGCTGGCCCGCGCCCGGAGCAGCCTTAGTTTGCACACCAGTAGACATCGAGTCTCACTCCCTTGTCGTTCGCCAACTGCGAGATGGCATTTTTTTGTAGCGAAGAGGCGGCGGCGTTCAGCACATCCATCTTGCGCGGTCCTGCGATCAGCAAATACAGGTGCTTCACTTCCTTCAACGCGGAAAGCGACCAGCTCACGCGCGCATGCGGCGCGCTGCCGGGATGCACGGCGACGAAGCGCTCGCGCGTGGTGATCGCGTGATCCCACTCGGGTGCGTCGGCGAAGATCGACGCGGTGTGGCCGTCTTCGCCCATGCCGAGAATCGCGACGTCGGGCGCATTGGCAAAACGCGCGTCGGCGTTCAGCGCGGCGACGTGCGAATGCAGGTCCTGCGATGTGTCGGCGAGCGGCCAGAAGGTCGCGTTCTGCGCGGCGTTCTGCAGCAGCGTCGCGTGCGCGAGCTGCGCGTTGCTCGCGCTGTCCGTCTCGGGCACCCAGCGGTCGTCGACGAGGGTCACGGCGATGCGCGCCCAGTCGAAGCTTTGCGTGGATAACGTCTGCAGGAACGGGCGCGGACTGCTGCCGCCCGAAACGGCGAGCAGCGCCGGGCGGGCCGCAGATGTCGTGGTGGACGTACCGGCCGTGGACGCGCCGGCAATACCGGCGTCCGACGTTGCCGCCTGGGCGGCCAGCGATGCATGTAGCGCGTCGCCGACTGCCTTCGCCAACGCGTCGGATTGCGCGCGTTGATCGTCGAAAGCGTGAAGCTCGATCACTTCTCCTCCGTGCTGCTTTTTTGTTAGCGCGGCGACCAGCCGCCGCGAATCAATTCTCTTCTTCGAGCCAGCAGGTGCCGTGCTGCGCGAGCATCGCGCTCGCCGCGGCAGGACCCCATGTGCCCGACGCATACGGCTTCGGCGGTTTGTTCGAAGCCTTCCATTCGTTCAGAATCGGTTCGACCCAGCGCCACGCGGCTTCCTGTTCGTCGCGCCGCACGAAGAGGGCGAGACGCCCGTTGATCACNTCGAGCAGAAGACGTTGATACGCTTCCATCTGCCCTTCGCGGAAGAACTGGTCGAACGCGAGATCGAGGTGAACGCTGGCGAGGTTCATGCCTTCGCCCGGCTGCTTCGCGAGACAGTAAAGACGGATGGTCTCGTTCGGCTGCAAGCGGATCACCAGACGATTCGCGCCCGCGCGCAACGCCGATGCGCCCAATGCCGAATGCGGCACCGAGCGGAAATTCACGACGATTTCCGCGACGCGATCGGCAAGCCGTTTGCCGGTGCGCAGGAAAAACGGCACGCCCGCCCAGCGCCAGTTTTCTATCTCGACCTTCAGCGCGACGAAGGTTTCGGTCGTGCTGTTCTGCTTCACGCCGGGTTCGGTCGCGTAGGCGGGCACGGCGTTGCCGCGAATCACGCCCGAATGATACTGGCCGCGCACCGCAACCTTGCCGATGTCGAGCTGATTGATGGGCTTGAGCGCGCGCAGCACGCGCAGCTTTTCGTCGCGCACCGAGTCGGAGTCCATCGAATGCGGCGGCTCCATTGCGACGATCGAAAGCAGTTGCAGCAAATGGTTCTGCACCATGTCGCGCAGCGCGCCGGTATTGTCGTAGAAATCGCCGCGCGCTTCGACACCGAGTTCTTCCGCGATCGTGATCTGGATGCTTTCGACCCACTCGCGGCGCCACAGCGGCTCGAACAAAGCATTGCCGAAGCGCAGCGCGAGCAGGTTCTGCACGGGCTCTTTGCCGAGGTAGTGGTCGATNCGGTAGATCTGTTCTTCCGCGAAGATTTCGCCGACCGCGTCGTTGATNGCATTCGACGANTTCAGGTCGTAGCCGAGCGGCTTTTCNAGCACGATGCGCGCGTTTTCATTGAGCCCCACCGACGCGAGCGCGCGGCAGATCGGCACGAANAGCGACGGACCCGTAGCGAGATAAAACACGCGGATGCCGGGCAAGTCCTTCACCGCATCGCGCAGCAACGTGAAGTCTTCGGGATTGCCCAGGTCGATCTTCACGAACTCGATGCGTTCGAGAAAACTCGCCCATGCCGTTTCGTCGACACCGTTCTTCGATACATGCGGCTTGACGTGCTCGTTGACCCACTGAAGATATTCGCCGCGATCCGCTGCGTGGCGCGCGACCGCGACGATCTTGCCGCTGTCGGCCAGCATGCCGCCCGCACGGTGTGCTTCAAACAGTGCGGGGAGAATCTTGCGCATCGACAGATCGCCGGTTCCGCCGAAGAGAACGAAGGTGAAACTTGAATCGGTTTGCATGAGTCTCCGTCGATGTCCTGGGGCCGCCGCGCCAACCGCTCGCTCCTCGCGAACAGGCGACCGTAGTCCGATAAAATATTTTTTGACACTGAATTGTAGTTTAACTACAATCCAAATCAAGAGGTAGCGCTAATTCGATGAAAAAAGCGTGCGCTGCATGTCAGTTGCACGTTTCGCGAATCGGCCAACGTCCCCTGCATGTTAACGGACATTGCAAACGGACATTGCATTGCCGGCATGGGCCAGCCTCGAGTCTGCCGCGCGACGCGGGCGGGCAAAAATCAAAAGAGGAGACAGTCAGTTGCATCCCGAATCACTCATCTCTTGAGCTTCCAGCGGCCGGACATCGGTCCGCCGGCACATGCCTTAACGCATGCGCCCGACCGTGCTCGATCGCCCAGTGTTTTGCCTGTTTGAACCAACCACAGCACCCTGGCGACATCAGGGGCCATTTGTTTTTTGTTCAGGTGTCTGGAGGAGATAAGCAATGAAATTTCGCGCGATCATGGGCGCTCTGTGCGCCGCGGGTCTGATGTGTGGCGTCTCGGCCGTGCAGGCTGCCGAGTCGGTCGAAGTGTTGCACTGGTGGACTTCGGGCGGCGAATCGAAAGCCGTCGGCGTCCTCAAGGACGACATGACGAAGCAGGGTTACACGTGGAAGGACTTTGCGGTTGCGGGTGGCGCGGGCGCGGCTGCCATGACGGCACTGAAGACGCAGGTGATCTCGGGCAATGCACCGAGCGCCGCGCAGATCAAGGGCCCGCTGATTCAGGACTGGGCTTCGCAAGGCGTGCTGGTGCCGATCGACTCCGTCGCGGGCGACTGGAAGAAGAACCTGCCGCCGGAAATCGACAAGATCATGCACGCGGACGGCCACTATGTCGCGGCGCCGTTCTCGGTGCATCGCGTGAACTGGCTGTACATCAATAAGGCGGCGCTCGACAAGGCAGGCGGCAAGGTGCCGACCACGTGGCCTGAATTCTTCGCGGTGGCCGACAAGATGAAGGCCGCGGGCATCCAGCCGATCGCGATGGGCGGCCAGCCGTGGCAAGACCTGACGCTGTGGGAAGACGTCGTGCTGTCGCAAGGCGCGGACTTCTACAAGAAGGCGCTGGTCGACCTCGACGAAAAGACGCTGACTTCGGACAAGATGGTCGGCGTGTTCGACACGGTCCGCAAGATCCAGGGTTACTTCGACGCGGGCCGCACGGGCCGTGACTGGAACCTGGCAACGGCGATGGTCATCAACGGCAAGGCCGGCATGCAGTTCATGGGCGACTGGGCGAAGGGCGAATTCGCCAACGCCGGCAAGAAGTCGGGCGCGGACTACGTTTGCGCCGCCGTGCCGGGCACCGAAAAGTCGTACACGTTCAACGTCGACTCGTTCGTGTTCTTCCAGCAGAAAGGCCAGAAGGCGGCAACGCCGGGTCAGCTCGCGCTCGCGAAGACGATCATGACGCCGGAGTTCCAGGAGCAGTTCAGCCTGAACAAGGGCTCGATTCCGGTTCGTCTGGGCGTCTCGATGGCGAAGTTCGACGACTGCGCGAAGAAGTCGTACGCGGATGAACAAACGGCGATCAAGTCGGGCGGCTATGTGCCGTCGCTCGCTCACGGCATGGCTCAGCCGGATGCGGCAGCCGGCGCGATCTCCGACGTCGTCACGAAGTTCATGAACTCGCAGCAGGATTCGAAGAGCGCAGTGACCGCGCTCGCGAAGGCAGCGAAGACCAAGTAAGTGAAGTAGCGAAGGGCGCGTCCGTCGAATGTATTAAGCGGGCGCGCCCTTCGCGCCGTTGATCGCGTGAATTCGCGCAATGCGGTGTGCGCTGTTTGCACTGCGCCTCGCATGCACGCGGCTTCACCTGACAGTTTCAGCAGGAGTCGAGTAGTGACTGCTTCTATCAGCGGAAACGGGAAAACGGCTAGCGTCGCCCGCCGCACGTCGCCCATGGCGGCCCTTGCCGATCGCTGGATTCCGAAGCTGGTGCTCGCACCCAGCGTCGTGATCAGCCTGATCTTCGTCTATGGCTTCATCGCCATCACCGGCTATCTGTCGCTGTCCAATTCGCGACTGATGCCTCGTTATGATTTCGTCGGTCTGGACCGTTATCGCGAACTGTTCGATAACGACGTGTTCTGGACCTCGGCTGCGAACCTCGGCTGGTTCGGCATTCCGTTTATCGGCATTTGCATCGGCCTCGGTCTCTTTCTCGCGATCCTGCTCGATCAGCAGATCCGCAACGAAGGCGCATTGCGCGCGGTGTTTCTGTATCCGATGGCGCTGTCGTTCATCGTGACCGGCACGGCGTGGCAATGGATCATGACGCCGAGCATCGGCCTCGAAAAAGTTTTCCACGACTGGGGCTGGACGAGCTTTTCGTTTAGCTGGCTCGGCGACCCGGACAAGGCCATTTTTTGCGTGGTGATCGCGGCGGTATGGCAATCCACCGGCTTCGTGATGGCCCTCTTTCTTGCGGGCCTGCGCGGCGTGGACGGCGAAATCTTCAAGGCCGCGCAGATGGACGGCGCGAACCTGCCCACCATCTATCGCAAGATCGTGATTCCGAGCATGCGTCCGGTGTTCTTCTCGGTGCTGCTGATTCTTTGCCACATCACGATCAAGACCTTCGACCTCGTCGTCGCGTTGACGGCGGGCGGTCCGGGCACGTCGTCGTCGCTGCCGGCTATCTTCATGTACACGTTTTCGTTCAATCGCGGGCAACTCGGCGTCGGCGCGGCATCGTCGATGATGATGCTCGCAACCGTCGTGGCCGTGCTCGTGCCGCTCATGTATCTGGAATCGAGGAGCACCCGCAATGCAGCCTAAGATGACGATCAGCCGTGCCGTCATTTACGCGGCCTTGGTCCTGTTTGCCCTGTACTTCCTGTTTCCGCTGTACGTGATGCTGTCCACGTCGTTCAAGGACATCGACCAGTTGCGCACCGGCAATCTGCTGACGCCGCCTACGCACTGGACCGTCGATCCGTGGATCAAGGCATGGAGCGGCGCGTGTACGGGTGTGCGTTGCGACGGCATGCAGCCGTTCTTCATGAACTCGGTGCGGATGGTAATTCCGGCGGTGCTGATCTCGTCGATCATCGGCGCGTTCAACGGTTATGTGCTCACGCACTGGCGTTTTCGCGGCGCCGATCCGATCTTCACGATGCTGCTGGTCGGCTGCTTCATTCCGTTCCAGGCGATCCTGCTGCCGATGGCGCGCTTCGAAGGCTTTCTCGGCCTGTCGAACACCACGACCGGCCTGGTGGTGGTGCACGTGATCTACGGTATCGCGTTCACGACGATGTTCTTCCGCAACTTCTACGTGAGCATTCCGGCTGAACTCGTGAAGGCGGCGCGTATCGACGGCGCGGGTTTCTTCACGATCTTCACGAAGATTCTGCTGCCCGTGTCGCTGCCGATTTTCATGGTCTGCCTCATCTGGCAATTCACGCAGATCTGGAATGACTTCCTGTTCGGTATCGTGTTCTCCGGCGTCGATTCGATGCCGATCACGGTGGCGCTGAACAACCTCGTGAATACGTCGACGGGCGTGAAGGAATACAACGTCGACATGGCCGGCGCGATCATCGCCGCATTGCCGACCTTGCTCGTCTACATCATCGCCGGACGCTATTTCGTGCGCGGGCTGACGGCCGGCGCGGTGAAGGGCTAACGCCTCGCAAACCATCCGAGCGCGGCGGCGTGTCCCGGCGCATAAACAAGACGTTTTCAAGCAGTACCAGAGACTAGAGGATTCACAGCATGGCAAGCCTTTCCATCCGTGACGTGTACAAGACCTACCCGAACGGGGTGCCGGTTCTGAAGGGTGTCAACATCGACATCGAAGACGGTCAGTTCCTGATTCTGGTCGGCGGCTCGGGCTGCGGTAAGTCGACGCTGCTCAATATGATCGCCGGCCTCGAAACGGTGACCAAGGGCGAGATCCAGATCGACGGCAAGACGGTGAACAACCTGTCGCCGAAAGATCGCGATATCGCGATGGTGTTCCAGTCGTACGCGCTGTATCCGTCGATGACGGTGCGCGAGAACATCTCGTTCGGTCTGAATATCCGCAAGGTGCCGAAGCAGGAACAGACGCAGATTGTCGACCGCGTGTCGAACACGCTGCAGATCACGCATCTGCTGGATCGCAAGCCGGGTCAGTTGTCCGGCGGCCAGCGTCAGCGCGTGGCAATGGGCCGCGCATTGGCGCGCGACCCGGTGATGTTCCTGTTCGACGAGCCGCTGTCGAACCTCGACGCCAAGCTGCGTATCGAGATGCGTTCGGAAATCAAGCTGCTGCATCAACGCCTCGGCACGACGATCGTCTACGTGACGCACGATCAGATCGAAGCGATGACGCTCGGCGACCGCATCGCCGTGATGAAAGACGGCATCGTCCAGCAGTTCGGCGCGCCGCAGGAGATTTACGACTCGCCGTCGAACCTGTTCGTGGCCGGCTTTATCGGCGCACCGCCGATGAACTTCATCCAGGGCAAGCTCGTCGAGCAGGGCGCGGGCGTGGGTCTCGAACTCGATACGGGCATTGCGCGCACGGCGCTGAATCTGCCGTTCGACTCGGCGAAGGTCAAGTCGCACGTGGGCCGTGAAGTGATTCTCGGCTTGCGTCCCGAGCGCATTACCGATGCTCGCGGCGCGCATGGCGATCACGCGAAGCTGCAACAGATCGAAGTGAAGGTCGACGTGATCGAGCCGACCGGGCCGGACACTTTGGTGTTCGCGCAGGTCAACGGCAAGCGCGTGGTGAGCCGCGTGCACCCGGCGTCGAATCCGCAGCCGTTGACCAACACGACGCTGCTGTTCGATACGTCGAAAGCGGTGTTGTTCGATCCGTCGAATGAAGAGCGCATCGCCTGATTTTTTGGTCTGATCGCTTGGCCTTGCCTCATTGAGAAAGCCCCTTGCGTCTCGCGACGCAAGGGGCTTTTCTTTTCTTCGCTTGGGCCGGCGGCGCCAGTCAGGCTTCCGGAATACGCAGGTCCGGATTGTTGCGTACGACTTCCGTTACCCACTCGGTGAACGCGCGCAGCCGCGAGCTCAGATTGCGGCGATGCGCGTACAGGATCGACAGCGGCGTGCCGGGGCTCGTGTAGTCAGTGAGAATTTCCTTCAGCACGCCGCGCTCGATCAGATGCGCGACCATGAAGCGCGACGGCTGAATGATGCCGTGGCCGAGTTCGCCCGCGCGAATGTAGACCGAGCCGTCGTTGACCGCGAGCACGCTTTTCATCGCGACTTTCACGGTCTCGCCGTTGACTTCGTATTCGAACGGAAAGGTCTTGCCCGTACGCGCCGACACGTAGTTGACCGCGCGGTGCTCGCTCAATTGATCGAGCGTGCTCGGCGTGCCGTACTTCTCCAAATATGCGGGCGAAGCGCAGGTGACGATACGCGCATGGCCGATGCGCCTTGCGACGAGGCTCGATTCTTCCGGCGTGCCCATGCGGATCACGCAATCCACGGCGTCCTGAATCAGGTCGATGTTGCGGTCGGCGAGGCCGAGGCGCACGTCGATTTCAGGGTAGCGCCGGTAGAAGTCGTCGAGCGCGGGCAGCAGCAGCGCGCGAGCGAGCGTGCCCGACGTGTCGACGCGGATCGTGCCCACCGGATTCTCACGCTTGTTCGACAGCGACGATTCCGCGTCGGCGACTTCCGCGAGGATGCGCACGCAGCGATCGTAAAAGAGCGCGCCGTCTTCGGTGACGCTGACCTGGCGCGTCGAGCGGTTCAGGAGGCGCACGCCGACATGCTCTTCCAGCGCCTGAATCGTGCGGCTCACTTTCGCGCGCGGCAGGTCGAGCGATTCGGATACTTTCGTGAAGCTGTTCGCCTCGACCACACGCGTAAAGATCTCCATCGCTTCAAAACGGTCCATGTTTGGCCTTCTTATGTGTAATGAGCGGAAATTGGTTTCGACGTGAAGTGTATAGGCTCGGAATAATGTTGTCGCAAGGGGTTGGCGCGCGACTCCGCTGATCCGGCTCAGTCTCCGCTCGTTCCACGCTCGTCGCCGCTCAGTCCCGATCCGGTGCGCCGAGCGGGAACAGCGGGCGGTAGGGCCGGGCTTCGTCGACTGCGCGAGCGAAAGACGGACGCGCCAGCAAGCGCTCGCGATAGGCGCGCACATGGGCGAACGCCGGGTCGATCGCGTGGCTCCAGTCGGCGTAAAAGAGCGCCGGCGCCGCCGCGCAATCGGCGAGGCTGAAGGTGTCGCCCGCGGCCCATTCGCGCGCCGCCATTGTTTTGTCGAGCCACGCGTAGGCCGTATCGAGCATCGCGCGCGCTTCCGTCACCCCGCGCACGTCGCGCTCGGCGTCAGGACGCAGGCTGTCGAACACGATCTTCTGTTGCGGCGTCGAAATATAGTTGTCGAAGAAGCGGTCCATGCTGCGCACGTCGAGCGCCGCGCGGGCGTCGGCGGGCACGAGCGCCACCGGCCCCGGATAGTGCAGGCCGAGATATTCGATGATGATGCTCGCCTCCGTCACCGTGCGCTCGCCGTCGACCAGCACGGGAAATCGCCTGATCGGCCACAGTTCGGCGAATTCGGCCATGATTTGCGGGTCGTCGTGCGCGAGCAGGCGGAATTCGAACGGCGTGCTGTTCTCGTACAGCGCGATGAGCGCCTTCTGGCAGTACGAGGAGAAAGGGTGTGCGTAGAGCTTGAGCTTCATCGTGATCGCCTTCGACGGTTGGACGGCTGCCGCGGCCGGGCAAGGCCGTTCACATCACGACGAGCGAGCGCGGCGCAAATCGACAAACGGCCCCCGTTCCAGTCGTGCCGACGCCGCGCCAGAAACCGCTAATGCGGCAGGCGCACGTTGAAGCGGAACGTCGCGAGCCGCGCCAGCAGAATGAACCCCGTGGCGAACAGCACGCTATACACGGTGTCGAAATTCACGTAGTCCAGCAGCACATACAGCCAGCAGCCGACGAAAGCGCACGTCGCGTAAGGCCGCGAATCGCGCAGGATCAGCGGCACCTCGTTGCACAGCACGTCGCGGATCACGCCGCCGAACACGCCCGTCGCCACGCCCATCATCACGGACGTGAACCAGGGCATTTGCGCGTCGTGCGCAATCGAGGTCCCCGCGATGCTGAAGAGGCCGAGGCCGATCGCATCGGCGACCAGCAGCACGCGCTCGGACAGCAGGCGCGAGGTCATTTTCAGCAAGGTCGGCGCGAACAGCGACATCACGAAGATCGCGATCAGATAGCCCTGATGCTCGACCCAGTAGAACGGCCGGCGCTCGAGCAGCACGTCGCGCAACGTGCCGCCGCCGAAGGCCGTGGCGATGGCGACGAGGAACGTGCCGACCGCGTCGAGGCGGCGCGTCCTCGCTTCGATGAAACCGGAAATCGCGTACGCAAAGATGGCCAGCGCCTCCATGAGGGAGAGCGCGAGTGTGAGTCTTGGATGGATCACTGCGGCTCCGTCAGCGGCCTGGCGTGAGCCGGCGCGGCGCCCGGCTGAAGCAGCACGACGACCGCGCCCGCGCCGCCGTCGTGCGGCCGCGCCTGGCAGAACGCGATCACTTCGTTCTTCTGCACGAGCCACGCGCGCACTTTGCCCTTGAGCACCGGTTCCTTGCCGATCGATCCCAGGCCTTTGCCGTGAATCACGCGCAGGCAGCGCAAGCCGCGCTTGACCGACTCGCGGATGAATTCCGCCAGCGCCTCGCGGGCTTCCTCGCGCCGCATGCCGTGCAGATCGATTTGCGCCTGCACGATCCAGTCGCCGCGCCGCAGTTTTCGCACGACTTCCTGGCTCACGCCGGGGCGGCAATAGGAGAGCGTCTCGTCGGTTTCGAGCAGCACCTCGGGATCGAATTCGTCGGAGATTGCTTCGTGCAGCACGGCTTCTTCATCGAGCAGGGTTTGCACGGGCAGCGGCGGCGGAGGATTGCGCGGCAACGATGCGCGCGGCGGCACGGCGAGCGGCGCGACTTCGCCGATTTCGCGGCGAAACAGATCGGCGTCCGCCGCGGCTTCGTGCCGTGCAGCCGTCGCGGCGGCGCGTTCGCGCTCGCGCTTTTGCGCGTCGACCTTCAACGCGTCGCGCAATGCGCCGAGGCCGGCGAGGCCCGCGGCCGGTTCGATCTTCGGCGTCGCGGCGGGCGCAGCCGGTTCGCGCGCGGGCGTTGCNGCCGGGGCGCGGACGCGCTTCGGCTCGTTCGGATGAGGGTGGTTCTTCGGCATGGCGGTAGTAGACGCGGATAACGATTCGGTCGCGCGGCGCCTCGCGNGATCCTGGTGCGGCTTCGAATAAAAAAGGCCGCCGGCTCATGAGCCGCGGCCTTNGATCCAACGAGCGGCCGGGCAACGCCCAGCCGCTATTTTACCGTTGCGTTCGCACGAAAGCGCTGCCGATCAACGCTCGGCTTCCTGGCTCATCGCGTGCTCGCCGGCCATCTCGTTGATGGTTTCCAGATAGCGCTGCGCGTCGAGCGCGGCCATACAGCCGGTGCCTGCGCTCGTGATCGCCTGACGGTACACGTGGTCCTGCACGTCGCCGGCCGCGAACACGCCCGGCACGCTGGTCGCGGTGGCAAAGCCGTTCAGGCCGCCCTTCGTGATGATGTAGCCGTTCTTCATCTCCAGTTGGCCTTCGAAGATGTCCGTGTTCGGCTTGTGGCCGATCGCGACGAACAGGCCCTGCAGCGCGATGTCGGTCGTCTCGCCGGTTTGCGTGTGCTTGATGCGCACGCCGGTCACGCCGGACTGGTCGCCCGTCACTTCGTCGAGCGTATGGTTCCACTTGATCTCGACCACGCCTTCCTTCTCTTTCGCGAGCAGGCGGTCGATCAGGATCGGCTCGGCGCGGAACTTGTCGCGGCGATGGATCACCGTGACCTTCTTCGCGATGCCCGACAGATAGAGCGCTTCTTCGACCGCGGTATTGCCGCCGCCGACCACGGCCACATGCTGCTGCTTGTAGAAGAAGCCGTCGCAGGTTGCGCAGGCCGACACGCCCTTGCCCATGAACGCTTCTTCCGACGGCAGGCCGAGATATTGCGCCGACGCGCCCGTCGAGATGATCAGCGAATCGCACGTGTATTCGCCCGAATCGCCGATCAGGCGGATCGGCTTTTCGTCGAGCTTCGCCGTGTGAATGTGGTCGAAGATGATTTCGGTGTTGAAGCGCTCAGCGTGCTCCAGGAAGCGCGCCATCAGTTCCGGGCCTTGCACGCCGTTGGCGTCGGCGGGCCAGTTTTCGACGTCGGTCGTGGTCATCAACTGGCCGCCTTGCGCGAGGCCCGTGACGAGCACCGGCGCGAGGTTGGCGCGCGCCGCGTAGACCGCTGCCGTGTAGCCGGCAGGGCCGGAACCGAGAATCAGAACCTTGGCGTGTTTCGTGGAAGTTGCGGGCATGATCGAATCCTTTTACGGCGCGCTGCCCGCCCATGCGGGCAACGCGACTTGGCTGAAACTGTAGATGGGTATCAGTCGGGCATTATAAAGGGCGGGGCCGCGGGCTGCTCCATGAAGCTTTCCGATCGCGGCGATAGCCCGGCGCGGGGCCTAAGCGATCAGCGCGCGTGGCCGATCGGCCAGGTTACCGTCATTTACAGCCTCATGCGGGGCACTGCGTTTACAATAGGCCGGATCGAAGTTTCGGGTCTTTCGGGTCGACGGCGCCGGGCTCTCTGCCGCGCCGAACGGCTTCGACCCGAGGCCCGGCAATATGCATCGGCCACACAAGCAACAGGATCAATGGCAAAAGCTCCTTATTCCGCGAGCGCGCAGGCATTACCGCACCGCATGTCGCGCCTCTTCACCGAAATCCGCTGGATTCTGCAGGTCGCGCTCGGCGTGTTCCTGCTGATGGCGCTCGTCAGCTACAGCCGCCGCGATCCGAGCTGGACGCACGCCGCGCAGGTCGATCACATCGCCAACTGGGCGGGCCGCGTGGGCGCGTGGACTTCGGACATTCTGCTGCTGCTGTTCGGCCTCTCCGCGTACTGGTGGATCGTGCTGCTCGGCCGGCACATTTCCGCGAACTACAAGCGCATTACCCGTCAGGACGAACCGGACGAAGACGCGCCGCGCGACACGACCTGGCTCGCGGACGCCTTCGCGTTCATGCTCGTGCTGCTCGCCTGCGACGGCATCGAGGCGCTGCGCATGTGGTCGCTCAAGGTTCAACTNCCGCGCGCGCCGGGCGGCGTGATCGGCGAGGCGGTCGCGCGCGGCGTGTCGCANGCGCTCGGCTTCACGGGCGGCACGCTCGCGCTGCTGATCGTGCTGGGCATCGGCTTGTCGCTGTATTTCCGTTTCTCGTGGCTGTCGGTGTCGGAGAAAGTCGGCGAGTCGATCATCTCCGCCGTGACTTTTGCGAAGCTGCGCCGCGAGGCCGGGCGCGACCGCAAGCTCGGCGAAGCCGCCGCGGTCAAGCGCGAGGGCAAGGTCGAGAAGGGGCGAGTGCGCATCGAGGAACATGAGCCGGTCGTGATCGTGCCGCCGGTCGTCACGCCGGCCAAATCCGAGCGCGTCGAGAAGGAACGGCAGGTGCCGCTTTTCACCGATCTGCCGGGCGATTCCACGTTGCCGCCCATTTCGCTGCTCGATCCCGCGCCCGCCGCGCAGGAAACCATTTCGGCCGATACGCTCGAATTCACCTCGCGTCTGATCGAGAAAAAGCTCAAGGACTTCGGCGTTGAAGTGAGCGTGGTCGCCGCCTATCCGGGCCCGGTCGTCACGCGTTACGAGATCGAGCCGGCCACCGGCGTGAAGGGCAGCCAGATCGTGAATCTGGCGAAAGACCTCGCGCGTTCGCTGTCGCTCGTGTCGATCCGCGTCGTCGAAACGATTCCGGGCAAGAATTTCATGGCGCTCGAGTTGCCGAATCAGCGCCGGCAGACCGTGAGCCTGTCCGAGATTCTCGGCTCGGCGGTTTATGCGGATGCCGCGTCGCCGCTCACCATGGGCCTCGGCAAAGACATCGGCGGCAAGCCCGTTTGCGCGGACCTCGCGAAAATGCCGCACTTGCTGGTGGCCGGTACGACCGGTTCGGGCAAGTCGGTCGGTATCAACGCGATGATTTTGTCGCTGCTCTACAAGGCGAGCGCCGACCAGGTCCGCATGATCCTGATCGATCCGAAGATGCTCGAAATGAGCGTCTACGAAGGCATTCCGCATCTGCTGTGTCCGGTCGTGACGGACATGCGCCAGGCCGGCCACGCGCTCAACTGGGCGGTCGCCGAAATGGAGCGGCGCTACAAGCTGATGAGCAAGCTCGGCGTGCGTAACCTCGCCGGCTACAACAACAAGATCGACGAAGCGGCGAAGCGTGACGAGAAGCTGCCGAACCCGTTCAGCCTCACGCCGGACGAGCCGGAACCGCTCACGCGTCTGCCCAACATCGTCGTCGTGATCGACGAACTCGCGGACCTGATGATGGTGGTCGGCAAGAAGGTCGAGGAGCTGATCGCGCGAATCGCGCAGAAGGCGCGCGCGGCCGGCATCCATCTGATTCTCGCCACGCAGCGTCCGTCGGTCGACGTGATCACCGGCCTCATCAAGGCTAACGTGCCGACGCGCATGGCGTTCCAGGTGTCGTCGAAAATCGACTCGCGCACGATTCTCGACCAGCAGGGCGCGGAATCGCTGCTCGGCATGGGCGACATGCTTTATCTGCCGCCCGGCAGCGGCTTGCCGGTGCGGGTGCACGGCGCGTTTGTGTCGGACGAGGAAGTGCATCGCGTTGTCGACAAGCTCAAGGAGCAGGGCGAGCCGAACTATATCGAGGGCATTCTCGAAGGCGGCGTGACGGGCGAGGGCGACGAAGGCTCGGCGGGCGCCGGAGGAAGCGGATCGGGCGACGGCGAGTCGGACCCGCTTTACGATCAGGCGGTGGACGTCGTGCTGAAGAACAAGCGCGCGTCGATCTCGCTGGTGCAGCGGCATTTGCGCATCGGCTATAACCGGGCGGCGCGCCTGCTGGAGCAAATGGAAAACTCCGGCGTGGTGTCGGCGATGTCGTCGAACGGCAATCGCGAGATTCTCGCGCCGGCGCGCGAGGCGGAGTGAGGTTGATTAAGGCATGCTGCGGTGAGGCGTTGGGTTTTTGTCGGCTGCCTTTACCGCTCTGTCTTTTTCGCTTTCTTCACCGCTTGTTCACCGCTTGTAACGTTCGTTTCCAAAGGTTCGCTCCTAAGACTCGCTTAAGGCTGCCTGCCTAAGCTTCGCGCAAAACCGCAGTCTTGCGCGGCAACACCGCTCATGACGATGCGCCGCCAACATCGCGGCCGCTCAACGAATTCAGATCAAGGGAGAAAAACATATGCAGCTATTCGCACAGCAGCATGCACAATCCGGCCGCGTCGGCCGCTTTGCGCATTTGGCTCGCGCGCTTGCGCGCACTGCGGGCACGGTGGCGATCGGCGCATCCGTGCTGGTCGCTTCGCAGGCGTTCGCGAGCGGCACCGAGCAGTTGAAGGCGTTCGTCTCGCAGGTTCACTCGGCGCGCGGCACCTTCGTCCAGCAGGAAGTGCGCGCGCCGGGCAAGGCGCAAGGGGCGAGCGGCGGGAGCGGTGCTAGCGGCGTGCTCTCCACCACGGGCGGCAGCAAGAACAGCACGTCGAGTGGAACATTCACGTTCGCGCGTCCGGGCAAGTTCATCTGGCAATACGAAAAGCCCTACGCACAACTGCTGCAAGCGGACGGCGACAAGCTTTACGTCTACGACAAAGACCTGAACCAGGTGACGGTGCGAAGCCTGGGCGGCGCGCTTGGCGCGAGCCCGGCGGCGATCCTGTTCGGCAGCAACGATCTCGACAAGAACTTCACGCTGCGCGATGCGGGCGTGAAGGCCGGCATCGACTGGCTCGAACTCACGCCGAAAGCAAAGGACACGCAATTCCAGCGCGTGGGCATCGGCTTCAAGGACGGCAATCTGCAAGCGATGGAATTGCACGATGTGTTCGGGAACGTGACCTTGCTGACGTTCTCGAACATCCAGAAGAATCCGCCGCTGCCTGCTGACGCGTTCAAGTTCACCGTGCCGAAGGGCGCGGACGTGATCAACGGCTAAATTGCCGCTGCACGTTCAAGCTGCACGTTCAATGTTGACGAAGAAAGCCGCGCTGAATGCGCGGTTTTTTTATCGCCGATGCAAAACGGGCCGCGCTATTTGCCGGCTTCGATTGCATGCGCGGCCTTCATGTCCTCGAGAAACGCTTCGACAATATCCGTTCGATGCTGCCGTGCGCGCGTGACCATATGAAACGCGACGCGATAGCGCATGACGGCCGGATTCAGCGCGGCGAGCAGTCCTTGCTCGACGAACGGCGCCGCGAAATGTCCCGGTAAATAGCCGAGGTGATGCCCTGAAAGCACGAGCATCGCGACCGCTTCCATGTTGTCGGCGACGGCGGTGACGTTGCGCCCGGCCGTCGAACTTTCGGCCTCCGGCAACGGATAGCTGCGCCACGCCCATTCATGCGCGGCGGCCTGCGCGGGCGTGACTTCACCGGCGCGAGCAAACAGCGGATGCCCTTTCGCGCAGTAGGCGAACTGGTCTTCAGCGAACACTTCGGTGTATTCGAGCGACGGCACGCGATGCCAGAAATAGCCGATGCCGATCTGAATCCGTCCATTGAGCAGCAACTCTTCGAGCTCGCCAGGCGAGCGCACGAGAATCGAAAACCGCACCGACTGATCGCGCGAGCGAAAACGCCCAATCGCCTCGCTGATGCGCGCGCTGGCCGATACCGGCGTGTGCCCGATCATGCCGATGTCGAGCGTGCCGACCAGCTTGCGGCCGACGTTGCGCGCCTGCATGCCGAAGCTGTCGACGGCATCGAGCAGCGCGCGAGCGGCGTCGACGAATTGCGCGCCGCGCGCGCTCAGGCGAAAGCCGCTGCGGCCGCGTTCGCATAGCCGGTAGCCGAGGCGCGTTTCGAGCGTGGCCAGTTGCGTGCTGATAGTCGACTGGCCGACGTTGAGCGTGGCTTGCGCCGGCGAGACGCCGCCCGCATCGACGATCGCGAGAAAGACGCGGATGAGCCGCAGGTCGAGGTCGGTGAGTTGGGAGAACATGCGTCAGGATACATCGCTCGGGATCAATGCGAAGGTTTTTGAGCAGCTATTGGACGTTCACCCGAACTGCTCAAGAATGTAAGTTCGCCCGGCTTGAATAGCTTCTGGCCGCTTGCCAGACACCTGTTCCGCGCCGGTTTCGCCGATTCCCGCCCGCCGGGACTTTTCATTGCCGAGCCACGATGAATACTTCCTCCTTCATTTCTCCCGAAGCCGGCGAGCGGCCGCAGCCGCTGTCCGGCAATGCGATGCCGCGCTGCGGCGGAATCGCGACGATGATGCGCCTGCCGAACGTCGGCTCGGCGGCGGGATTCGACGCCTGCTTCGTCGGCGTGCCGTTCGATCTCGGCACGTCCAACCGCACGGGCGCGCGTTTCGGGCCGCGCCAGATCCGCAGCGAATCCGTGCTGCTGCGCCCGTACAACATGGCGACGCGCGCCGCGCCGTTCGATTCGCTGCGAGTCGCCGATCTCGGCGACGTCGCGATCAATCCGTACAACCTGCACGACTCGATCGCGCGGATCGAAACCGCTTACGACGAGATCCTTCAGCACGATTGCAAGCCGATCACGCTCGGCGGCGATCACACGATCGCGTTGCCGATCCTGCGCGCGATCCATCGCAAGCACGGCAAGGTGGGGCTGATTCACGTCGATGCTCACGCCGACGTCAACGACACGATGATGGGCGAGAAAATCGCGCACGGCACGCCGTTTCGCCGCGCGGTGGAAGAGGGCCTGCTCGATTGCGAGCGCGTCGTGCAGATCGGTCTGCGCGGCACCGGTTACGCGGCGGAAGATTTCGACTGGTGCCGCGATCAGGGCTTCGAGGTCGTGCAGGCGGAAGCGTGCTGGAACCAGTCGCTTGCGCCGCTGATGGCGCGTGTGCGCGAGCGCATGGGCGACGGTCCGGTGTACATCACGTTCGACATCGACGGGATCGATCCGGCCTTTGCACCCGGCACCGGCACGCCTGAAATCGCGGGGCTGACGGTGCCGCAGGCGCTCGAAATCATTCGCGGCGCGCACGGCCTGAATATCGTCGGTTGCGATCTTGTGGAGGTGGCGCCGCCGTATGATCCGTTCGGCACCACGGCGCTGCTCGGGGCGAACCTCGCGTTTGAGTTGCTGTGCGTGCTGCCGGGCGTCGAATACCGGACTGCCGCGGCTCGGTGAATCCATTCGCCACGTAGCTCTTGCGGCGCGCCGTCAGCAACGAAAAGGCCTGCATTTGTGGGCCTTTTCTGCATTTAGAAGTGCAGCGAGCGCTTACGCGTAAGCAGTCTTGCGCGTCGACACGAACGCGAGATAACACACCGCGCCGATCACCAGCGA
>JGI24740J21852_10000404_pt1 | contig 18553 bp, 17 predicted proteins | sample KBSCornC6_FD_21852 | JGI IMG/M metagenome (IMG submission 21852) | reverse complement strand
GAGCTGTCCCTGACCAGGCCCGTGGGCCTGGACACACGGTGCCCACCTACGTTTGTAGGCACCCAGGATCGTAAACATCCATCGGTCGTCGTGGATCGCTCCTTATCTCACTGATTTTCAACGCTTTCGGCTCTCGACTGAAACTTTGACACCGACTTTGACACCGGTGTGAAAATCGAGTTGCCGACTATGGCTGACCGCTATCGACTTTATCGTCATCCCAACGGCATCTATTATCACCGAGTCAAGGTTCCCGCCGACATACGATCTGTATACGGCAAGCAAATCGAGCAACGATCACTGAGAACGCGCGACTTGCGGGCGGCACTTCGGCTGCTGTCTGCTGTGATCGTTGAGGTGGACCACGCGTTCGCTCTGATAAGGGCTAAGCATTTCAATCAACTGGCTGATCCGATTTCCGGACCGCGACAACATCCAACGATCCCGGTTGATTCAGAAATGATGCTGCGGGCACGCGATGGGTTCCGAAGTCTTCTTCAATCGAGGGAAGACGATGAAAGGGCGCTCGCTCTGGAGGCGTTTGGTTCAGTGGGCGCTCAACGGGAAGAAATCATCGACCTTCTCTTTGTCGAGCATCGGCGGCGACTTGAGCATCGCCTTGCGTCTATTGAGCGCTCTTATGCCGTTCGCGATCTATCGCGCTGGCAACAAGCGTACAATGATTTCGACCTTGCAGATGCCGATCCAACAACTGCGATACGCATGTTATATGATTGTGAGCTGACCATGATCACCAATTGGCTGAGAGAGTTCAGCGGTCCTTGCTCACGCGTCTCCCTGCGCCAATCGTCATCAGACGTGCGGAGTTCGGAGGCTCTTGAGGCGACGTCGATGGAAGCAAATCTGCCATTGCTCTCAGTGATCGCACTCGAATGCTTTGAATCGCTTGCGAAATCCAAAGCGTGGAGCGCGAAAACTCAGTCTGCACGCGCGAACCAGATTAAGCAGGTCGTTGCTATCTGTGGTGACAAGCCACTCAATCAATACGTTCAGTCAGACATCAGGTTGCTGAAGTCGACACTATTTGCGCTGCCTCCTCAGGCTCATGGTCGGTCCGCGTTAAAGGGGCTCTCCAAACTAGAGATTGCTGCTCGTGCGAAAATAGACGGCGCGTCCAAGGGCCTGTCGGTCGAAAGCGTACGGCAGGTGATGACGGCGATAAACTTGGTGTTCGGGTGGGCCCGCGCTGAATGCGACATAAACCTGAAAAACATCGTCCAGCCGATGATACCAAAACTCAGGAGCAATGGCGACCGGCGTGATAAAAGGCACGGCTTCAGCATCCCCGAACTACAGAAGCTGTTTCACAGCCCGGTCTTTACCGGGGTCAAGAGCGAGCGGGAATGGTTCATAAAGGGGAATGTCCCCATGCAAGCCACAGGGCGCTTCTGGGTGCCTCTCCTGTCGTTGTATGCAGGGACCAGATTGATGGAAGCCGTACAACTCCTTCGCGATGATGTTCGGTTAGAGGATGGGATTTGGTTTCTGGATGTTAATGCTGACGACGCGGAGGGCGGCTTTGCAGGGAAGACCCTCAAGACGATGTTTGCCGCCCGTAAAATCCCCGTCCATTCGAAATTGCTTGAACTCGGATTTGTTGAGTTTGTTCAGTCGGTGAAGCCTGGACACCGATTGTTTCCTGATATCGAGATCGGACCGGCTAGCCAACGCCACCGCCATGCCTCTAAGTTGTTCAACAAACTGCTCTCAAAGGCGGGGATAAAGGCAGAAAAGAAGGTTTGGCATTCTCTGCGGCATTCATTCGAGCAAGCCTGTCGCGATAGCCGTGTGGATAGCGCGATTATGGACCAGTTGCAGGGGCATTCACAGGGTATCCGTGAGGTCTATGGAAGCTCGTATGGCTTGGCGGTTTTGAACGAAGGCATTCAATCCATCGTCTACAACGGCTTGGACCTTACCCATGTTCGCGGATTTCCTTCCCGACCCTGCTTGTCGAACGGCGGCTTATCCACGTGACCGCATGGCTCGCGAACGGCGTGTGTGCCTATTCTTGCGACAACACCTTTTGAGCGACTCTTGCGCTGCTTGCTCTGTCCGCTGAAACCCCGAGGTCGAGCCAAAAGACCACATTATAGTAGTATGTGTGGTCACCACCAATGTAGTTCATTAGTATTTTGCTCAGGCGGGGTTTTGGCAAACAAAGAACCGCTTTGAGCGCAACGGTTTGACGAACGTTGTCCGTTTGCAAACGCAACCATTCCTGGATTTGGGTATCGTCAAATGATTTGAATATGTTCGCGCCAATTTCTCTAAAAACTGCATTCAGCAAACCCGAGGGCATTTTCGATGCGAGCAAGTCGCCGACACGTTCGCGACCTAAATTTAGCATCGCTTTGGCGGATACAACATAATCCTCGCTATGGTTACTAATCGAGAGCAATGATTGCCCTCGAAAGCGGAACTTCTCTGAAAGCTTGATGATGCGCCCGACGTCCTCCCAACTACCGAATTTATCGAGAAATGCTACGATAGAATGCGAGAACCTAATCTGTCCTTCATCGATTTTTTGTCTCACTAACGTGAGATCTGTTTTTGATTTCTTGGAACATAAAAGCTCAAGCGCTTTCTGAAACATCTTTTCCCGTAGATATTCTTCTACTTTTTCGTCGGGTGCCAATGATGGATCGGTGAGCTTTTTGCGCTTTTCCGCAATGAATTCTTTGAAATTATCGCGAATATTTCTGATAAGTTCCTCGCGAGATTGTTTAAAATATTTGTCATATATGGCAAATGAAATATCGTCACGATATATACTCTCATTGTGTCTTGCGGTTTCTAGATATTCGTACTTTGTTTCCGTCAGAAACTCGTGCCTATATAGTTCAAATTCTTCTTCTCCATCAGGGTCTCTGTCGGGAAATAGCCCAGGGGCGTTCTTTTTTGGTTTGACTATGTAAGATCGAGCATCTGATAAGGAGAATTCAGGCAGTATTTTTCGCAGTATTCTTACTCCCAAAACTCTGGTCGCAGCATCTGTGCTATCAGCTAGTAGTTTTGCTTCTTCGAGACCGAGCGCGTCTCGATTGAAAAGTTCAAGGGCGACAGCTTTACGAAATTCCGTAGAGCGGTTCGCAAGGCATTTCCTTAAGAGGTCGGTTTCGATTGTAGACGGGCTCGACAACAATATAGAACGTAGCTTCTTCGAAATATCTGCATCCTCGCGAGAGGTGATAAATTCTAAACCCTGAATGATACTGAAGCGTGCCAGTATTTTTATTTTCGCTAATACTGCTGCTTTCGATATGTTCGCTTCCGACGAATTTAATAACTTATCAATCGCAGATAGATCTTCTACAAAACCACATTCACCAAAGTAATCAAGCGCCGATACAATAGTATCAGAGTTATCTGATTCCAGCCAAAGTTCAACTAAGCTTTGCCTGCTAACAGGAAGTACCTCTCCTTTAAGATTTTCGCCAAGTAATGACAATATCTTAAAGGCGCTATTCGTAACTGTATCGTTCCCAACAATGGTTCGAAACGCTAATTCGTCTCGCGGAGAGTGTTTTGTATTGTACAACCAATGCCAGAGCGGAACGCTACGCGAACTGAAATGTGCTAAGCCCGCGGTTACAAGGCCACGTTTCTCTCTTTCGGACAGGGCAGCATTCCTTAGATCTCGGTAGATCAAATTCGCGTCGTGCACACCAAGAGTTTCGTCGTCATTTTGATGGAGCTGAAGAGTATTTCCTAGTAGTCGAAATCTAGCTGCTTCGGTCGGAGTGTACTCAAATTCAGTTTTTTTCGACTGCCGGCTGGCTAAGTCATTTACAAATTCGCGCGCGTCTTTTTCAAAAATCGTGTCGTCTAAGACCGAGTTTTCAGTACTGTGCTTCTTATCCGTGACAATGCTTCTGGATTTTTCTTCTGACTGATCGTTCGTGTCCTCTTTTATTTGGTTACGAAGATACAACGCAAGGATCGCGCGGAAACGCTGTTCAAAATCGCGAAGATCAGCAAATGTCTGATATGCACCGCGATAGTCGTCAGTGAACTGCTTCCTAAATTTTAATACCTTCTCAAGTTGCGGGCCCACATCTCTTTTGTCTTCATCGCTAATATTCTTAAAAAGAAGGGAGATGCTGGGTTTTCCGGACTTTTTAAAACGCTCTTCCGACCGCTCGTATTCTTCCTCAAATCCGGATGAATATGCTCCTCCCGCAGGCCCTGGAGGCGTGCCCCAACGCTTCCACACGACACCGACGAAAAAGTTGCACTGATCAAGGTCACGGTTGATGATCTCTTGCGCTCTGCCGTGCTGAGCAACCGTGTCCTCCCAGCCTACCAGCTCGAATTGGTAGCCTTGCTCAATTGCGTGGTTGGCGTTTTCCTCGTCAACTATTCGCTTGGCAGCTCTTCGTTCCTCGGCGAGGTCTCCGGGGGAAGCCAGAAACACCTTAATGATTGACCGATTTGTCGTCATGGAAGTGCTTTCGATGAGGCAGTACCAAATTATTACGACCAAAGAGATTAAAGCACAGCCGTGGAATTCGGTTGTGTCGCATCAGCCCACAACTTTTCAATCGCCCACACCATGCGGTGATGCCAAGTCTCTGACGATTCGGGGATCTACAATATCACTCTCTGGAAGTGGCGCTTGGCTTCAGGACTTCCAGAACGTGCGCCGTGGCGCAAATTCGACTCTCAGCGCAGGAAAAGCAAAGATTGATTGCCGATATCTTTTACACCGGAGGATGTATGGACGCGACGATGGAGCCAAGCCCGCGAAGCCAGTTGATTAGCCCAAAATACACTGCTCAGACTTGGCAAGACCTGAATCTTGATCCGGACAACCCCGATGAAGTGCAGTGGCAGAAAGCGGGCGACATCATAAAAGACCGGATCGAAGGACGCTTTCTGAAACCGGCTGATGCTTTGATAAAGGCAGAAGAAGACAAAACTCAGGGCACATTCGGCTTTGCAATTCTCGCCTTGGATTTCCTTGTAATAGAGACAATCCAAGGGTTCCGGGAAGGCAAGGTCAACCATAACGGACAGAGCAAAGCCCTTTTCAAAAACTTTCTCACGGAATGGTCCCTATTCAAAGAAAGCGTCCCGGTAGAGGATGAGCGAGAAGAGAAAGCCATTAAGCTCTACGAAAACGGGCGGTGTGCCCTTCATCACAGCGGCAGCACGGACTTCCTGAAGGTCGGTATTTCAGGCAAAGCGCTGGAATTTTCCGCAGATGGTCTAATCCGGATCAGTAGGAAACTGTTTCATCAGAGCCTATCGCAAGAGTCCAGCCGCTTCATACAGGCTATCGAAACCCCGGGCGATCCGGTCTTGCGACGCAACGTCAGGACCAAAATGGACGAGATTTGTCAGAAATGAGCAATCTTGCCACTGCCCCGAAACGAAACCCATCCACAACGCGGCTGAACGCTCTTATTTTGAAGGACAGTATGCCGGTATTGAAGCTTGGCAAACATAGATGTATTTGCCCCCGGGACCATACAGCCCCGGGGTTGATCTAGAAATCCCGTTGAAATTTGCGGTTCACGCCGCGCGCTTGTCGGCGCTGCTGACCGTGCCATTCGTCGATCAGGTCGGATGAGGCTAAGCCGTGATTTCGATCAGGCTCGCGCTATAGTCGATTCGACCTCGACCGTAGACGCTCTCGACAACTCTCTTTGCCGCACCCTTGTCCTTACCCCGACCAAACATCATGCGGCATTGCCCCGTATAGAGTTCAGCGTCTTCAGGGGGGCATCCCGCGTCGTACAAGGCTCGCACGGCGGCATAGAAGTTCTCATCCCCCGATCCAGTCTCATTGCCTCTTGAAGCCGGGACGGCAAACTGCGCGATGATCGCAAGGGGATCTATAGCGCTTCCCGACTTGAGTGGAACAATGTTGTTCGTATGGTTCATCCCTTGTCCTTGCTTGGCTTCTTTCAGCGCCCGCTTCAGGAAAAAGCGGACGTCAAATAGCTTCGCTTCTTGCGCAAGGATATCCGTCCAAACGATTTCCTCAATTGGTGCGCCGCATTCAGAGATCGTCGGCGAAAAGAAACGGGCGTTGACCGTACCACACGAGCCAGCATCAACGCGAAAATCCTTGGCGAAGCGAACCCAAATATCAGCCCGGATAAGCTTGAAGATGTGGCTATAGCCTTCCTCATCAACGGCTTCACTAAGCGGAATCACAACGCGAATGCGTGGCTTCTGGATCGTGCTTCTATGCGTGTGGAAGATCATGTGTGTGATGCCATTCTGCTTTAGCCATGCCGACAGTTCACAAGGATCGCGATTGCACTTATCAATGTCTAGAATGAGCAAACGGCTCGTCTGACCGTCCCCACCCCGGAACATCTTTCCATCAAGCTTGTCGGCTGGCTTCCCTACGTTAATGGCTGCATTCTCAAGATAGGCAAAGATTCCTTCGAACGAAGTGCCCGTCACGAACTTCGGCATGAATTCCTTGCGCTCCCACTCAGCGAACGGGAAACCGTTTGGTTGTTCTACCGCATCTTGAGCCGATAGGCGCTGTCTTGCTCGCTTGTCAGCGGACCGGGTCACGTCACTGGCGGGAGTGGTTGCGTAAAGCTCCTGAATGCCAAGGTCGAGCAATTTCGGATCGGCGCAGCCAGGGATAAGCTTCTGGATGTATCGAGCCGAAGCCATGTCAGGACAAACAAGATGCGCAGTATCCATACAATCCGGGACACGAAAACTTGTGCGCCCATGCCATTGATAAATTCGTTCCCATGCGGTTGCAGCAAGAACGTCTTCCTTGTTCATCCCGCATACCTTCTTCAAGACATGGAATGTTTCTGGGATCGGGTTCAAGGCAGCCATGTGAATTGAAGCGTTGTAACTCAGATACTCATTCGAACCGCGCGGATCAGGGGAAACATAAGTGACCCGTCCACCTTTAAGTGACCATTTGAACGGCTTGTTTGTGCCCTTCTGAATGTTCGTGGTCCAGATGTGGTCGGCGAAGCCATTGCGCTGCTGAAGCTCTTTAACTGCCTTGTTTGCCGCATTCACATATGTCTGGCGTCCCCCGGCAATCTCGTCAAAAAGACCGCTGGATATATTCCGTTCGGACATGCCATAGAGCTTCACGAGTGGCGCCTTGTGCGTAAGGCTCGTATATCGAAGACCCTCCCGAAGGCTTTGATGCGGGATGAAATTCACTTCGCCCTTCCAATAGTGGAAGAGGATCGATCGTTCAAAATTAGCACCGAGAATGATCGTCTCTCGATAGTCGGCGAGCACGGCAGGCTTCATAAAAAAGTTGAAATAAAGCCAATCTGGCTTCCCTTTCATGATCAGCCCGAAACGCTTAGCTTCTACAAGAGGGCGGTAGTTGGGGTCGCAAAGAGTGACGAAGATTTCTTTCAGGTCACTATCAAGGTACTTGTGTTTGACCAGTAACAGCTTCAGATCGACAATCGCTTTGGTGGTCGCAAAATCATAATAGCCGTCCACTTCCGTGAGCCTGTCAGCCTCGGAGAAGGCTTGAATGAAGTCATCTCGGAACAAGGGAATTTTGTCGAAGTCGATGCCTCGGACATCGTAGATGTTGGGGATTTCATCAAAGACGATGACCCTGTTGACCGGCATCCGAAAGCGGCGAAGCGCAACAGCTTGGTTGACGATGATGACTTGATGTTTGCCCCGAACCGCACTGGCATAGCGTCTCCGGCAGGTGCGGGTATGTTTGCCATCGACCATGATCAGCTTGTGGCTGATGCCCTGCTTCTTCAGTTCGCTCGCATATGCCAACGACAATTGGTTCGTCTGTGTCGCGATAATGAACTGAATGCCGGGATTTGCTTTGATGTGGTGAATACAGGCGTAGGTCTTACCAGCTCCAATTGGAGCGTCAACGAAGTATACATTGGGCACTTCGGAATATTTTAACTGAACGATGTTCGACGGAATAATAGTAAATGTCATGTATCCTTTCTACATTAGGGATTTGTGAAATAGAAAAGGTCCGTGCGCTGATTGGGAAACCACACGGACCTTATAAACCTTGTTCTATTTCAGGTAGGAAGGATATGGGGATAACCAAGCTGAAGCATTGACCTATGGAATTAGCCAATACCCAATCAGCTTTGTTTCCATGATAGTATTTAGGGAGATTTCTCGTTTCGAGAAGTTGCTATTATGACTAGATGGCGGGGCAATATTAAGGCGACCTCATGTGAATTAGACATATCGGGTCCGACTCTTCCAACATGGCGGAACCCATTAAACGATAAGGTCTAGCGACCTTCCGGTAGAAACGGTTGATTATATCCATCTTCGTTTTTGGATCGTTTTTGACACGATCTTGTAAGAAGTACTTCTTACGCCAACGTGTCATTTCCATTCGATTTTCTATCGGATGACATAATCAACCGTCCTTCAAGCAAGCGCGGAAGCGATTGTCTTCAACTGGGTTGCGTCAGTTTTGCACACTCAAACGCATAGGCTCCCTGATCAAGCCCGGGCTTATAAGGACTACGTTTTTATCTGGAAGCGAGGTTCTGGTTTTGCTGACGTTTTCCGTCCGGCGCTCGTGCCCCGGAACATCCCGACTTTCATCTATTGATCAACAATTCAATTATTGATCAGCTTGATTGAACAGAGCAGAAAAAGAACAAGTGCGGAATCAAGGGACTCCGGACTTTCGTGATCTAGCGGTGATTCGGGCTTTCAGGCTGCTTCCGGTGCCAATGCCCGGTAGACTGTTGCCTTGCTAAGTCCGGTCTTCGCCATGATTTCCCGGATCATCAGCCCTTCGGCTCGCATGGTGCGGATGTTTTCGGTTACATCGCCTGTTGCCTTGGGCTTGCGACCAAACTTGGTGCCCTTTGCCTTTGCAGCCGCGATGCCGTCCGCTTGACGCTCTGCCCTTAGATCGTTCTCGAATTCAGCGATAGAAGCCAAGATGCCAAGCAACAGCTTGCCTTGCGAGGTTGTCGTGTCAATGTTTGGTTGATCAAGGCATTTGAATTCAACGCCCTTCGCGTTCAGATCGGCAACGATGCGGTGTAGATCGGCGGATGATCTCGCGAGACGATCCACACGAGAAACCGCGAAGACATCACCTTTCCGGGCGAACCTGACGGCTTCTTTCAATGCAGGTCGATTGGTGTTGGTGCCTGACTTCTTCTCTTCAAACAGATGGTCTTCCAGATCGACTCCAGCAGCAACGAGTTTTGCCCGCTGCACATCGAGGCTTTGTCCGGTGGATGACACGCGAGCATATCCAATAATTGCCATGCCTCAAAACTCCTAGACGTTTCCTGTCTCTTTTATGAGACATAAAATGAGACACGTCAACTGAAGGTGTTGAGACGGTCGCGAGATGTTTACATTTTGATACTGTCCGTATGGAGGCGCTGAGCCCGACAACGGGGAGGTCATCGCCCAACTTAAGACCGAACTGTTAGAGCCAAAATTGCACCCTTTGCTTTTAAATTATCCACGTTATTCTCCTGACAGCGGACTCATGCAACCGCTGCCAATCATGTCAGAGCTACAGCCGCGCAGAATGCGAAGTGAGTAACGAATGAAATTGAACCCGTGGGAGCCTGACCTGAGGTCACTGGTGGATCGAATAGATCAAGGCGACGTCGATCTTCAGCCAGACTTTCAGAGGCAGGAGGTATGGTCGACAAGCAAGAAAAAAAAGCTAATCGATTCCGTATTGAGGGAGTGGTCGATTCCACCTATCCACTTAGTAGTGTTGCCCGATGGGAAACTCGAAGTGTTGGACGGTCAGCAACGCTTGGCATCAGTACGCGACTTTTTTCATAATCGGTTCTCGATTGATGGGAAAATCACGCCCCTTGACGACAAAGTAGGGCAACTTCATGGGCGGTTTTATTCCAAGCTCGAGCCGGGAGTTCGGCGCAAAATAGATCAATACACTCTCCGCTGTTTTAGAATTTCCGACTACCAACCCGAAGAACCGAGCGAGCTGTTCTACCGGCTTAACCAGCCCACGATGCTCACTGCTGGGGAGCAACGAAACGCGCTATTTGGACCCGCGAGGGAGCAACTCAAAGAACTCGTCGCCCACTTCGAGCACCTCGGCAACGACAAATCGACCATCGGTTTCTCAAACGCGCGGCTAGCCTACGACGACATTTTAGCGCGTCTGCTGTACTTTATTGAAGCGCGTAGTTTCGGTGAGAAAAGCACAGAAGGACGGATTTCAGAACGATTTAGGTCGCCGCGAGCGTTTTCGCACGACGTCTATGATCGCTGTTCTCGCAGTATAAAGCTGTTTTCTGACGATGTTCGAAATGCCGAAATGTCGAAGCTGAATAAAGCTAGTGTCTTATCGCTATTACTTTTCTACAGTCGATTTGATACGGCAGATCCGGAAGTGGACGTCCTACAAGAGTATGTCAGGGCGGAAGCAGGCGCATATGGGGCAACTGAACTCTCTGGGCAAGCCGCCCAACTCTTCCGGGACCGAGCGAGCTTGCGGGTGACCGATGTTTCGTCGGTCGTCTATCGAGACTTTTCGCTATGTTTCATATACATCATGGCTGGAACCCAACGCTCAATTCCATATATTTCTATCCAAGCCATCCACGCCGTCAGGATGGCAATGGAAGCGGACAATCTAACTTTTGAGCAGGCCACCCATAAATTCGTAGATGTCGAGGCGTGGAGCACGACGCTATGAAAGCAGCAAGGGTCAAAGATCTCTACCGTCACCTTGTTACCAAAAAACAGAAATGGAACTCCACACTCAATACATTTTCGATCAAAGAAATCCCAAGCCTCGGATCGATAGATATACCATTTACGTCACCTTTCACGGTTATATGCGGCCCCAATGGTGTGGGAAAATCAACGTTACTGAACGCTCTACGCCTCACGATGGATGGGAATGCAGAGCTTCCGGCTTCCTCTTTCTCGCGAAAACTAACCTCCGGAAGCTCCTATCTTGCCCTTCAAGCGAACGGAGAGACTTTTGAGACCGAGGTATCGTTCAACAATGGTATTCCGACGCGGTCCAGTGGCGACGCGCGCCAGCTTGTGTTTATCAGTACAGGTGAAACGATTTTCTCATTGCAAAACTCGCTTTGTGCGTTCGACAGCCGAGAGGACCTGATCAACGGCGCAGGAACCAAGGAACTCAGCGAGGAAGAGCTTGAGCAAGTCAATTATATTCTAAAAAGGGACTACCGCAGAGTTGCGGTTTCTGAGGTAGAACTTAAAGGCATCGTTCCGTTTTTTGAGGTGTCCTACGGTGATGACGACTATGATAGTAGAACCATGGGCACAGGAGAACTCTCAGCCCTCTATATCTGGTGGGAGTTGACGCGCGCTGAAAAGGACTCGTTCATCCTCCTGGAGGAGCCAGAAACTTTTCTATCGCCTGCAACTCAAGAGGCGATGGCAAATTTTCTTTTGTCGGAGGCCTACTCGAAGGGATACTGCATAACGATTACCAGCCACTCCGCTGCGATGATCGCACAATTGCCGGCATCCAGTTTGAAGTTCATTTTTCGAGCAGGCGGATCACTTCGATTATCTGATCCTCCCAATCCGGGCACGCTCGAGAAGCTCGGAATAAAGAGTTACGTTAAAACAATCCTGCTTGTCGAGGATGCGGCGGCTGAGATATTTCTCAAGCATCTCCTTGAGCATGTTGATCCAATTCTCTCTACTAATGTAGCCATCAAGATCCGGGACGGTCACGGAGGAATAACCCGAACGCTTCGTGAAGTCGCCGAGATTCAAGGTCCAATCAAATTCATTGGAATCTACGACGGCGACATGAGGACAAACGACGCTGTTCGTAACCTAGAAAACGCGTGCTTTTTACCCGGCGATGAAGCTATCGAAAGTTCCTTCAAAAAGCTCGTCACAGCCCAACCAGAGCAGCTCGCGGCGATCCGAGGCGTATCGACAGAGAAAGTGCTCGAAATCTTATCTGGTGCCGAAGGAGCAGATTTGCATGATTGGTATCAAGCCATATCTGCGGGACTAGGGCTATCGCGAGAGCAACTTCTATCAAACCTTTTCGTACTCTGGCAGCGCGAACTGGATAACCAAATTATCGAGGATTGGCATAACGAGTTGCTTAAAGCACTATAACGCTTGTTATGTGGCAATACCGACGAAGGAAGAGTGAGGCTCTTCTATAGTTTCTTGCACATGCGACAAAATGGTGGACCGCAACTGGGCGGCTTCATCGGAATTGGCATGGACCAATGTTTCGCAGCGTGACTAATGTCTCGAACATCTCACTGTGCACGCCGAAAAGATCAGTAGTTTCTTGCCTTATTAATGCCTACGATGACATCTCCTGAGCAGGCCTTGTCCTTCTTGGAAGCCAATGCATCTCCCGCGATCCATCTTCCATCATTGAAAACAAATGACTCGAAGATGCAGGTTTCCCATAAACTATCGGAATACCATCGCACTACCATCAAGTTACTGTGACGGTCGAACTTTAGCTCAAGCCCCTGATTGCTTTCGCCACCCCTAGGAAAGCTGTATAGCTGTCCCGTGCGATTATTGGCTACGACGACGTTCGAACAGCCGGTACCGCAGCCGAATTGAGTGATGGAGTATTCGCCTGCGAATGTCACACCCGCTTTCATCGCTTCCGTTATGCGGATTTTGAAGGGCGCGAAGTCCTTATCGCGCCCCTTGAAATCCGGTAGGCGTAGCTTGCCTTCGTACACCTCATCGACGCGGTGGGCGGCAAAGTCAGAATTATCGCTTGCACGGACAGTGGGCGAAACCAAAGCCAACAAAGCGCAAATAGCCAGCCTTTTCATTCACCTTCCTCTGAATCGCCTTCGAACTGGAAAATTTCTTCATAAGAATCCTTCGACAGAAACGTTGGATCAAAGAAACACTTCCCCTTTTTCTTCACGGACAAGAACGTCTTCGTTTTATCATTGATGTAGGCGATATCCTGTACCTCCGACCCCGCGTTGCCCCCTTCCACTACCATTGCACCTTTTTCTTTCAAGCCATGAGATTTCACAAATTGTTGGATTTCCTTCGAGCTATAACATTTGCTCCCTGCAAAAGATGGATAAGCAATAAAAAGAGCACTTGCAGTAAAGATGATCGTTTTTATCACGTCGCATTCCTTTGAATTATTGGTATTGCTTCCGAAAAACTTCAAATTTCTATCCGCATGATAACAGAGGGGAATTGTCACTTGGAAGCCGGCTCTTCCGCTACAGCTTGCGCAGTCGCGGGAATCCCAACCTGAATGTTGAAAACTGGCGCAACGGCGTTTGAATTGGTGTTTGTGTTGACGCCAGCAGCAGCTTTGAGCCCGTTCAGGATGTTCGCCTGTCGCACCATCGACCCGAGGAAGAACAGATCGAATAGCTGCCCAACTCCGAGCAATCCTAGGGTGAACAGCCATAACAGACCGGTCCATGTCCGACCGACGTAAAAGCGATGAAGCCCGCAGGCTCCAAGCAGTCCAACTAGCCACAGCACAAATGCTACTGACGCTTTCTTTTCCATGTCCCCACTCCTTTGAGAAATCACAAGCCGTAGTGGGATTTCGTCAAGTCGCGCGATAGCGCTCCGCTTAGAAAATCCAACTCAAGCGCGTCTATAATACCGATTTTTTCGGTATCGTATTTTTCGGTATATTTGAAGTGCCCCAACGAGCAATGGGGCAATTTTTTTGGAAAAGACTGTTTGGTCCAAAGGGAATGAGGCCCTTGTTGAACTCATTAAAAGCAAGCGCAAAGAGGCGGGATTGACTCAAACGGAGGTCGCAAAAGCGTTCGGGCAGCGGCAGACGTGGCTATCGCACCTTGAAAGCGGCGAGCGTCGCATTGACGTTGTCGAGTTCGTTAAGTTGAGTGAGGTGATCGGCTTCAGCGCCGTCGACGAGCTACGAAAGCTTGTCCCGGTCATCTTGGAAAAATGATTTCGGCATTTCAAGATGCTAAGTCGTGAAGCCGGATCAGGAGCTTGCTGCATATTATAATCCAGATATGCTCAATGGATGACAACTTCGCCCTGCCCAGTCTACCTTTTTAGAACCACGGGTTTCGCGCCGGCTGGCGACACCGTGGTCAGCGTTGCACCGCTGGACAGTGTCGTCGCAGTTTACGGCAACGGAGGTATCGTTGGCGAAGGCGGTCTGTCTTCTGCCTTTGGTGGTGCGGCGGTCTTCAAGAACGATACGTCCGGGGAGTGCTTCGTCGGCGTGTGGGGAGCACGCAACGCCTCCCGTTTTCGCAGCGAGCTTCGGGCTCACATGCGGATTACTGTTCATAAAGAAGCGCCAGATGCTCGGCTTTCTTTCTGGGGAGCGGAGAAAGAACGCCCTAAAAGGCTTGCGCGCAAGTGAGCGTTAACCGGAGTTTGACCGACTCTGCATGCTTTGGAGGAGGCGTCGCGCAACGTTCGGCTGTATTTGTCGTGCTCGATCCCGCCATTCCCCGCAATCCAAGCAATTTGGCTTTAAGTGAAAATCAAACTGAATATTGAAAAAACCGACACAGGCGTTCGGGTCGTCGCGACTGGCGACTACGTGGACATTATCGAAACGACACTCGTCCCGCGTGAGAGCATCGGCAGGTTCGTTGCCGATCTGATCCTCGACCGCGTCTATCTCAAAGATGCGCAGATTATCGTCAATAACGCCGTCGCATTCGAGGCGTTCGACGCCAATGAGGACTTTGACGCTTTCGTAAAGCTCATCGATGCCGCGTGAGGCAGGCCCGCGTTAAGCGGTAGTGGCTTGCTAGTGCACATTTTCTGCGATTTTGCGTGCAAACGCCTTTGTTGATGCAACCGCCCCCTTGCGACCATAACACTTGCCGTTGCATGCTCATGTCCGGGCGCGCAGGGGCGTATCCGTATATTTTGAGGGGCAAGATGAAACTGAAATTTATTGGTGCGGCGCTTCTATCGACGGCGCTGGCAAGCTGTGCAACTACGTCCGAAATGCCGCTGGCACCGAACATGGTGCGGCTCGATACGCAAGCGAGCGGACTAATCTTTACCAGCGCTGCCGGTCAGATCACGATGAAGAAGGCGGCTGAAGCGACGATCAAGCGGGGCTATGAGTACTTCCGCCTTGAACAGGCGCAAACTGCATCCGGATCGCGCTTTGTAGGGATGAATACCTACGGAAGCGGCATGGCGCAAGCGAGCGTTTACGGCAACACTGCTTATGGCACTTATAGCGGTTCATCGTTCAGCACTCCGATGTATGCCCCGACCGCGCAAATTGGCGTGACCGTCATCATGTTCCACGCCAATGAGGCGGGCGCGAAAGGTGGTTTCAATGCTGCTGAAGTGCTGAAGAAGCAAGGCAACGTCTGACGAATGCAGTCTGCAACTCCAAACTTGCTCGTAAGCCTTTTTCCATGGCGACCACGCGAGGGCATCGCACCAGCGGAAAACTTTCTAACGGAAGCCTTTGTTCACACATTGCGGGTTAACGCCGCCTTCCGATCAACGTGGTTGATGCAGGTACTTGGTCAGGCGGTAGACGAGAGCGGTCTCGTTATCGATACCCGCGCCTCTAATGCGAATGTCGATTCAGGGACAACGATCTTTCCTGATGTGGAAATTCGTGGCGAGTTCGCATCTGGGATGCCTTTCACGCTCTTGATAGAGGTAAAGTGGAGAGCAACATACAGTCCCTCGCAACTCATCAAGTACGACCGCTTGCTGGCATCACAGCCAAACCCTCACCTTGCGTTTTTATGCGCGCGAGCAGCGGACTACAAAAGTGCAGTCAAAGACGCGGGAAGCTTTGTTCACGCCAAATTTCATCCGCTCTTATGGGAAACCGTTTTTGCAGTACTCCAAAGTGCCGCAGCGGACTGCCAAATCTCGAAGGAGCTACTTGGTTTTATGCAGCATCACGGTCTAAGCCCTGCGCAGCCTATCTCGAAATCAATGGCAGAAGGATATATCGCCTCGAAGCCGATCTTTGAGCGCTTTCATCGATATTCCGAAAAGCTACTTCGCGAATTTGATTGGACCATTCTTCCTGCGTCTCACCGTGACACGGAGAGCACGGAGGTACGTGATCGATTTGGACGGACGGCAATTGAGTTTGCACCACCAAGGTGGAACGGTGCGATCACCATTGGATTTCTTTACGACAACAAAGATCATGCTGTCCCATTTGCCGATGGTACGTCGAACAGCATCGATCTGATGGTGAGAATCGAAGCGGCGCCAAAGGTGCAAGGGCGTGACTTCGTGAAAGTCGCAATAAGGGCGAGGACGGCGGCAGTTCGCAACGCTGGCGGCGTCGTCCGCCTCGATAGCGATGGGGTAAATGGAAATCGCCACACTCTCTTCATCGCACAGAGGAGTCTCACGGACTTCCTAGACAGCCCTGTCGAAGGCGACCAACTGCAAGCGATGTATGGACAACTGAAGGCTTGGTTAGAAGCGCTCTTCTCTGATGGGACGGTTGCTGATGCTCTCGCTCAGTTGGCTGGTGAATGAGGACAAGCTGCGTGGCAGAGCGTGCAGCTTAATGATGGAGCTTTAGCATGACGCATGGACGCAGCGTTCGCCTTTATCTAGTCGATGGATCGCCCACAGGCATCATAACCGCGGAGATAATGAACTGGACGGGGCATGTCCTTGTCACGCCACGCTCCCGACTTGCCGAAGCCCTTCAAAGGTCAGAAGCTACGCGAACAGGTATCTATTTTCTTGTCGGGGACGATCCCGATCAGCCAAGTAAGGCGCGTGTGTATGTCGGCGAAGGTGACAGCGTCGTTGACCGTATCAAATCACATGCCAAAGACAGCCAAAAGGACTTTTGGACACGTGCCTGTATCGTTACTTCGAAAGACGCAAACCTAACAAAAGCACATGCCCGCTACCTAGAAAACCGATTTGTTGAACTCACAAAGTCGGCAGACCGGGCAAACGTCGCCAACGGTAATGAACCGGCGCGCAAGAGCCTCCCGGAAAGCGATGTCGCGGATATGGAGTTCTTCATAGATCAGGTGCAGGTGATATTGCCTGTTGTCGGTTTTGATTTCCTGCGACCAAAGGCACAAGGGCAGACAAATACTATTGATGAATTGCCAGCCACTACGGGAACTCGACTCGATCTCATTATGACGAGTGGGAAGCATGGATATGAGGCAAGAGCGGTCGAATTTGACGGTGAGATCACAGTTCTGGCTGGATCGCGCGGAACGACCGAAAGTTTTGTGACAAATATCTATGCCTCCCTTCGGCAACAACTTATCAATGACGGACGCCTGATTCCAACAAACAACCCCAACTTTGTTGAGTTCTCGGAAGACGTGACGTTTGCAAGCCCCAGCGCGGCGGCGGCTGTCATAACAAATCGAAACACGAATGGTCGGACTGCGTGGCGTTTGGTTCAGACAGGTCAGACCTTGAAGGAATGGCAGGACAGCCAACTTGAAATTCCGAGCGGCGACAACTGAACAAAACTGCCCGCGAAAGGGGCGGCACATACCAGCGGGTCGAATGATGACGAATAAACGGGGGATGCGAGGTGCCGGTAACTAAGGGGGCAGGAAACCCAGATTGGACTTGGGATGAAACACTGCTGGCGCTCGACCTGCTCTACCGCCATAGCGTGCCTGTTGACCGCAACCACCCGGATGTACGCGACCTATCAAGTGCGCTCCGGACAGCGGAAATACATCCCAAGGATGGGCGAAAGGACAACTTCCGTAATCCTGACGGGGTTTCCCTCAAGTTGCAGAACTTACAATCTGCCATTGATCCCACACGCGGCTTGTCGTCTTCAAAAAGGGACCGCGAAGCGGTTGCAGAGTTCCCTATATCGAGAAAGCGCGAACTAGCCGAAATCGCGGCGGCGATCTTGCGAGAGTTGTCAAACGAGCCACAGCCTTCAGAAGTACCCCAGGACGAGGTGTTTATTGAAGGTCACGTCATTACGGCTGCGCATCGACGGCGCGACGCTCGCCTCCGACGAAGGCTTCTCGACAAACGTACTGAGGAGAGGCTGATCTGTGAAATATGCGACTTCTCACCGCCTTCGCTGACAAGGACCCTGCGCGAAAGTTTTTTTGAAGCGCACCATATAGTTCCGCTGTCTGATGCGGTCGGACAAACCTCCACCCGGGTCGCTGATATGGTCCTGCTATGTGCTGGGTGCCACAGGTTTATACACAAGCTCATTTCATGGCGAAAGCAATGGGTAAGTGTCGAAACAGCGCGTACTCTGATGAAATCCGCTGACGACTGACCCAGCCGCGTGAGGCAGGCTAAAAAATAGAACCGGCAATATCACTGTGAACATCGACAGCGAGCGGAACACTTCTGCCGCCCTCTGTGAACAAGCATCTCAAATCGAATGGAAATTTTGACACCGGGTGTTACACTGCCTGTCAATTAACCGGAGCCGGAAGCGGAAAAAGATCAGAGATCAGCGTTTCGAGTGAGCTTGTTTTTAGTTCATTTTCTGACGTGAAAACAAAGGGTTGAATCCCTGGGGCCATACTCGATCCAAAGGGAGCTGTCCCTGACCAGGCCCGTGGGCCTGGACACACGGTGCCCACCTACGTTTGTAGGCACCCAGGATCGT